>OLRT01000026.1_pt1 | contig 120651 bp, 105 predicted proteins | sample 1672021 | NCBI WGS metagenome assembly OLRT01 (sample SAMEA3136637, study PRJEB25190) | human gut metagenome | reverse complement strand
GCGAGCTGGGTTCAGAACGTCGTGAGACAGTTCGGTCCCTATCCGGCGTGGGCGTGGGATAATTGAAGGGAGCCGTCCCTAGTACGAGAGGACCGGGATGTACGGACCACTGGTGTATCGGTTGTACTGCCAAGTGCATAGCCGAGTAGCCAAGTCCGGAAAGGATAAACGCTGAAAGCATCTAAGCGTGAAGCCCCCCCTAAGATGAGTTATCCATTACGTAAGTAGAGAGATTCCTTGTAGACTACGAGGTAGATAGGGCAGAGGTGTAAGTACAGTGATGTATTTAGCTGACTGTCACTAATAGATCGAAAACTTGACCTAAACATTGGTGTTAATCATATGCAGTTTTCAGGGAATAAGGTTCCTATCAAGTGAGAATTCATTTGATAGGATTTTTTATAAGAACCTGTTTATAAGATATTTCTTATAAAATATAGGGGTGTGGTGAAATGGTATCATAGGAGTCTCCAAAACTTTTGGCGGGAGTTCGATTCTCTCCACCCCTGCTTCTACCGGCTGTACGTTGTGCAGTCGGTTTTTTTTGCAAAAAAAAGGTAACTATAGTATTATAAAAATATTGTGTAATTTATCTCACAGCTTAAGCAGCAGTGGGATTATGGATGTTATTTTTTATAGATATTATATTATTTTAGTTCAATATTTTCAGATTCTCGGAGGAATAAAAATATTATGATAAGCGCTAATAATGTAACTTACAGAGTAGGAAAAAAGGCATTATTTGAGGATGTAAATATTAAGTTTACAGAAGGAAACTGTTACGGTCTTATCGGTGCAAATGGTGCCGGAAAGTCTACATTCCTTAAGATTTTATCAGGTCAGATTGAGCCTTCTAAGGGTGAAATTGCAATCACAAACGGCCAGAGACTTTCATTCTTAGAGCAGGATCACTTCAAGTATGACGACTGTAAGGTAATTGAAGTTGTTATGATGGGTAATAAGAGACTCTATGAAATCATGAAGGAAAAGGAAGCTATCTATTCTAAGGAAGATTTCACAGAGGAAGATGGACACAGAGCATCTGAACTTGAGGCAGAATTTGCTGATATGAACGGTTGGGAAGCTGAATCAGATGCAGCACAGCTCCTTACAGGTCTTGGTATTGAGCCGGATTTACATGAGAAGCTCATGAGCGAAATCAACGGTAGTGAAAAGGTTAAGGTTCTTCTTGCGAAGGCTCTTTTCGGTAACCCTGATATCCTTCTTCTCGATGAGCCTACTAACAACTTAGATATTGATTCTATCGAATGGTTACAGGAGTTTCTTATTAACTTTGAAAATACTGTAATCGTTGTTTCTCATGACAGACATTTCCTTAACCAGGTTTGTACTCATATTGCTGATATCGACTATGCTAAGATTCAGCTCTATGCAGGTAATTACGACTTCTGGTATGAGTCAAGTCAGCTTATCCTTAAGCAGAGAAAAGAAGCTAATAGAAAGAAAGAAGAGAAGATCAAAGAGTTACAGGAATTCATTTCACGATTCTCTGCAAATGCTTCTAAGTCAAAGCAGGCTACATCAAGAAAGAAAGCTCTTGATAAGATTGAACTTGATGATATTAAACCTTCAAGCAGAAAGTATCCATATGTTGATTTCAGACCTGAAAGAGAAATCGGTAATGAAGTATTAGAAGTAACAAATCTCAGTAAGAAGATTGATGATGAGACTTCAATCAACAACATTTCATTCCTCGTTGGTAATAAGGATAAGATTGCATTTGTTGGTTCTAACGAGCTTGCAACAACAGAATTCTTCGATATTATTGCCGGAAGACAGGAAGATTATGAAGGTGAATTCAAGTGGGGTGTTACAACTAAGGTTGCATATTTCCCTAAGGATATTAATGCTGAATTTACTACAGATGAGACCATCGTTGAATGGTTAACACCATATTCACCAGATCCTGACTCTACATATGTAAGAGGATTCCTTGGAAGAATGTTATTTGCCGGTGAAGACGGTGAGAAGAAAGTTCAGGTATTATCCGGAGGAGAGAAGGTTAGAGTTCTCCTTTCAAGAATGATGATTCAGGGAGCAAATGTACTTGTATTTGACGACCCTACTAACCACTTAGACATGGAGTCGATTACATCTCTTAATAATGCTCTTATTAAGTTTGACGGTGTAATTATCTTTACATCACACGATCATCAGTTTATTCAGACAATTGCCAACCGAATCATGGAAATACTTCCTGATGGAACATTAGTTGACAAGCTTACAACATACGAAGAGTATCTTGCATCTGATGACAGCATCAGAAAGAGACAGGGCGTTGCTAAATTGTCTGAGGAAGATTAATTAAAGGTGATAATATGCCTGCCGGTAAAAAAGCTAAAACAAAAAAAGTTAGTAATACTAAAAAAAGTACCGCTAAGCTTGAACAGAAAAAATCAGGCTTTAAAACGGAAGTCTTTTTCTTATTGGCTTTTGGAATATTAATATTGCTGATACTTAGTAATTTCGGATTGGCCGGAGTTGTAGGTGTCGGAATAAAATGGCTTGAATTTGGTCTTATAGGCGTTATGGGGTATGCTATACCGTTTTTATTTGCAGGTAATCTTATTTACCTGTCGGTTAACAGACCTCTTTCCAAAGATGTGAAATGGAAATTCATTACGGCATATATATCTATAGTGTTATTGTCAGCTTTTATACAGAGAATTTATGATGTTCCGAGAATGGAATATTATAATGTTATTGATATATTTTTCTATAGTGCAGATTACAGTAGCGGCGGAGGGATTCTCGGTGCATTAATATGCTTCGGACTTTCGCCTTTAGGGATGATTGCCTCCGTCGTTATTCTTGTAATTTTACTTACTATATGTGTTATGTACCTGTTTAACTGGTCCATATTTAAAACGTTTAAATATATTTTCTCTAATATAAGAGCAAATGATTCTGTCAGAAAATCGAAAAAAGCAGCAAAAACGGTAAATGCAGCTGATGTAGCTGCTGCAGATTATCAGAATCCGGATGTTCATAACCAGATGGTAAATGAACAGGCCGGACAGGGCAGTGAAAATATTATTAAAGGTAATGATATAAGTAATAATACAATTAATAATAAAACTGCCGAAGACAATATAGTCAAAGGCGGTAAAACTGCCGATTCTGATAGATTTTCTGACGGCAAGAATTCGTCCGACAGCGTAAACAGAGATGAGAATACATGGAAGGTTGATGATGATATGGCAAACATGAGGGATGCATACAGCAAAAACAGCAATAGCAATCCTGAACGAAATCCTAAAAAGAATCTCAGAATGGAAAATAAGTCAGCAGGCACAGGCTTTAATGCATTTTCAATCAAGGAAGCAAGCCATGAAAGCGCCAATAAGGGAAATGATGTAGAAACTATTGAGATTACAAATATGTTCCCTAAGAGTACTTCGGACGAAAAGAGAGAATTTTCAGAGAATACATTTAGAGATGTAGTCGTCGATGAAGGTGACTCATTTAAAAAATATCCAAACAGAAACCGTGTTCCTGATTCAAATGTAGTTGTGTCAGATGATCTTGTAACAACAAGAGATGAAGTTTCTGTAGCAGAACATAATGATTTCCATGGTTCAGGTATTTCTTCATTTAAAAATGGTGCAGATAACTATGGTGGTGTAAATAATAATCCTGGAATGAGTCATGGCGGAAGTGATATTAGTAGAAATGTTAATGGCGGACGTTATGATAATGCCAACGCAATTGCTAATGGGGATGCCGATGTCAGTGCCAATGCTGTTAACCAGGCTACAGGTGCCAATTCATTTGATGCAGGCGCAGTAGCAGGTATGGCATCCGGTGTAGCTGCCGGAAGTGTTGCCACAGGCATGCCAGATAATGGCGTACAAAACGTCATGCAGAATAGCATGGCCAACGGTATGAATATTGCCGCTGGTTCAGACACATCATCAGACTATGTATTCCCCCCAATCAGTCTGTTAAATGAGCCTAAGAATTACGATTTAGGTGACATTAACATGGAAAACCAGGAAATGGCGGACAACCTCTGTAAAATTCTGGAAATCTTTGGCGTTAAGGTTAAGATTACGGGAATCAGTGTAGGTCCTACAGTTACAAGATTTGAAATGCAGCCTGAAATAGGTACGAAAGTAAGTAAGGTTGTAAATCTTAAGGACGAGATTAAAATGGGACTGGCTGTTTCTGATATCAGAATTCAGGCACCAATTCCGGGTAAATCTGCCATCGGTATAGAAATTCCAAATAAAAAACCAAGAAGTGTTTCATTCAGAGAGCTTATTGAGTCCAAGCATTTCAGGGAGAGTAAATCGAAGGTATCATTTGCAGTCGGTGAAGATATCGGTGGAAATGTTGTAGTTGGCGATATTGCCGACATGCCTCATGTTATCATTGCAGGTTCTACAGGTTCCGGTAAATCTGTATGTATTAACGCATTAATCATGAGTGTGTTGTACAAGGCCACACCGGATGATGTAAAAATGATAATGGTAGACCCTAAGGTTGTTGAATTATCTATTTACAATGGAATTCCACATTTGCTAGTTCCTGTTGTTTCAGATCCTAAAAAGGCCGCAAGTGCACTTAACTGGGCTGTTGCGGAAATGGATAAGCGATACAACAAACTGGCTGAACTGGGCTCCAGAAACATAAAAGAATACAATAATAAAATTCTTTCTGGAGAATTTGGAGAAAATCATACCAAAATGCCACAGATTCTTGTTATAATTGATGAGCTGGCAGATCTTATGATGGTCGCGAAAAATGAAGTTGAAGCTGCAATTGTTCGTCTTGCTCAAAAGGCGAGAGCTGCGGGAATTCATCTTATCATTGCAACTCAGAGACCATCTGCAGATGTTATTACTGGTCTTATTAAGGCCAATATACCATCTAAGATAGCCTTTGCTGTATCAAACGGTTCAAACTCAAGAATCATACTGGATGAAAATGGTGCAGAGAACCTGCTTGGAAAGGGAGATATGTTATATGCTCCAAGAAATGAGAAGCCGAAGAGAGTTCAGGGCGCATTTGTTTCGGATGATGAAGTTTCGAGAGTCGTAGAATTTCTTAAGGAACATTCAGACGGTACTCAGATAAATGAGGATATCAGCAGGGATATGGAGAGTGAGGTGTTAAATGCCTCCATACCTATTCCTGGAGCTGAAGATGAAGACTCTTTGGATTCTTTATTTGAAGACGCAGGAAGATTTGTTATTGAGAGAGAGAAAGCTTCCATAGGTATGCTCCAGAGAAACTTTAGAATAGGATTTAACCGAGCGGGAAGAATAATTGATCAATTGTCAGAAGCGGGAGTTGTTGGTCCGGATATCGGAACTAAACCGCGTAAGGTACTGATTACTATGCAGGAATTTGACGAATTATTGAGCAAGTTCAGATAATTAAAAGGAGAATTAAATGGCATTTTTAACTGATATAGAAATTGCACAGGCAGCTGACATGAAACCTATCGTAGACGTTGTTAAACGCGTAGGTGTCACAGAAGATGAATTAGAATTATACGGCAAGTATAAGGCTAAGATCTCAGACGAATGTGAAAAGAGAGTTCAGTGTAATCCTGACGGTAAGCTTATTTTAGTTACTGCAATCAATCCTACACCAGCTGGTGAAGGAAAGACTACAACAACAATCGGTCTTACAGAAAGTCTTAATAAGATTGGAAAAAATGCTGTTGCTATAATTAGAGAACCATCACTTGGACCTGCATTTGGTGTTAAGGGTGGAGCTGCAGGTGGCGGATATGCTCAGGTTGTACCTATGGAAGATTTAAATCTTCATTTTACAGGTGACTTCCACGCAATCACATCTGCAAATAACCTTCTTGCAGCAATGATCGACAACCATATCAAGCAGGGCAACGAGCTTAACATCGATGTTAAGAAGGTTGTATGGAAGCGTTGTATGGATATGAACGACAGAAACCTTAGAGATATTATTATCGGTATCGGTTCACCTGCAAATGGTGATATGAGAAGTGACGGTTTCACAATCACAGCTGCATCTGAAATCATGGCTATCTTCTGTATGGCTACTGATATGACAGACTTAAAGGAAAGAATCGGAAGAATCATCATTGCATATGATAAGGAAGGCAAGCCTGTAACAGCAAGCCAGATTAATGCACAGGGTGCTATGGCAGTTCTTCTTAAGGATGCATTTAAGCCTAATGTTATTCAAACACTTGAGAACACACCTGTACTTGTACACGGTGGTCCATTTGCAAATATCGCTCATGGATGTAACTCAGTAAGAGCTACTAAGCTTGGTCTTAAGCTTGGTGACTACTGTGTTACTGAGGCCGGTTTCGGTGCTGACCTTGGTGCTGAAAAGTTCATGGATATTAAGTGCAGAAACGCAGGCATCGCTCCTAATGCTGTAGTTATCGTAGCTACAGTTCGTGCTTTAAAGTACAACGGTGGTGTTAAGAAGGATGACTTAAAGGATGCAAATGTAGAAGCACTTAAGGCTGGTATCGTTAACTTAGGAAAGCATATCGAGAACGTTAAGAAGTACGGTGTTGAGCCAATCGTTGCAATTAACTCATTTGTTACTGATACTGAAGAAGAGTACGAAGTAATCAGAGAGTACTGCAAGGGCCTCGGCGTTGAAGTTTCACTTTCAACTGCATGGGGAGACGGTGGTGAAGGTGCTATCAATCTTGCTGAAAAGGTTATCAAGATGACAGAGAAGAAGAATGATTTCCACTTCTTATATGATCTTGAAACTCCTGTTACAGACAAGATTGAGAAGATTTCAAAGGAAATCTACGGTGCTGCAAACGTTGAATACGGCGCTGGCGTTCTTAAGAGCATTCAGAACATTGAAGAGATGGGACTTGGAAATCTTCCTATCTGTGTTGCCAAGACACAGTATTCACTTTCTGATAATGCAGCTCTTCTTGGAAGACCTGAGAACTTCACAATGCATGTAAGAGAAGTATATGTAAATGCAGGTTCAGGATTTATCGTTGTATTAACAGGTAAGATCCTTACAATGCCTGGACTTCCAAAGAAGCCGGCAGCAGAAGCTATCGACTTCAACGAAGAGACAGGAAAGATCGTAGGATTATTCTAATCTGACTATAATCAGCTTGTTTTAATAATAAGCGAATCTGATAAATGATTAATTGGACTTATCTGATGAAAAATCGGCGATAAATTATTAATTTGATCGATTTGAGTGTAAACAATGCAGATATGTAATTAATCGAATATTAATTAACAAAAAAGTATGAGTGTGGTTACTAAAATGTTACCATTGCTCATACTTTTTTAATTTGATATGGCCTTGGGATAAATGATATTATAAACGAACCTAAAGAAATTTTATTAAGGACTTGAGTATGGATACAGAACAATATGCAGGAATAATACTGGGACTTTTGACAGAGCAGCTGGACAAGCGTTTCCAATATCGCATACCTGATCATTTGAAATCTAAAGTGCATGTAGGATCTGTGGTATATGTGCCATTTGGTGCAGGTAACAAAAAGACAAAGGGCTTTGTTATCGACATTTCCTCAGATCTTTCATTTGACAGAGATAAAATTAAAGATATTTCAGATGTCAGTCTGGATGTTGATGTGACAAATGCCAATTTAATTGAGCTTGCGTATTGGATGAGAGATGAATACGGATCCACAATTAACAGAGCCTTAAAGACAGTATTTCCTATTCAGGATAAAGTGAGAAATAAGGTCATAACAGAGATTATTCTTACAGATGACCATGAAAAAACAGAAGAATATTACGCAAAGTGTAAAAAGAAAAATGCAGCGGCCAGATTAAGACTTCTTGAAGCTCTTATGGAGCATAAAATCATAAACAGTGTATTTGCCAAGGATAAGTTAAAGGTCACTGCCAAGACAATCAGTGAATTAAAGGATGAAGGTATCGTAAGCGTAAAGAATACAATTCAGTATCGTAATCCAATAAATGTTTCATCTGAAAAGGAAGAACTTCCGGAATTAAATGACGAACAGCGTATTGCATGTGATTCCATTTCAGAGGCTATAGAGAAAAATAAACATGAGGCATATTTAATTCACGGTATTACAGGCAGCGGTAAGACAAGAGTATATATTGAGCTTATTAAAGAAGTTGTGGCAAAGGGTAAGCAGGCAATTATGCTTATTCCAGAAATTGCACTTACATATCAGACTGTAAAACGCTTTGTAAATGTATTTGGCGACAGGGTGTCTGTGCTTAATTCGAAAATGTCTCCCGGTGAGCGCTATGATCAGTTTTTAAGAGCTTCAAATGGTGACATAGATGTAATGATAGGACCAAGATCGGCAATATTTACACCATTTAACAATATCGGAATCATAGTGTTGGATGAGGAGCATGAAGAGTCCTATAGAAATGAAAATACACCATGCTATGATACACGCGAGGTTGCAAAGTTTTTGACTAAAAAGCACAATGCGCCATTAGTACTGGCTTCAGCCACACCGTCAGTAAAGTCCTATTATATGGCTCAGAAGGGTGAATATAAGCTTCTCAAACTGACCAAACGTGCAACAGCAGGGGGACAACTTGCAAATGTTCATGTTGTGGATATGAGAGAGGAGCTTAAAGCCGGCAATAAAACCATTTTCAGCAGACCGCTTATCGGAAGTCTTGCAGAGAGAATTGCCGATAAAGAACAGAGCATGCTTTTCCTTAATAAAAGAGGTTATCTTGGAATCGTATCCTGCAGAGCCTGTGGTTATGTTATTAAATGTCCCCATTGCGACATTTCCATGACATATCATAAAAACGGTACATTGGTATGCCATTACTGCGATACGGTTATTAATAACATAAATGTATGTCCAAAGTGTGGTTCAAAGTATATTGCAGGTTTCAAGGCAGGTACGGAAAAGATTGAGCAGGAAGTTAAAAAAGCATTTCCTATGGCAAGGGTGCTCAGAATGGACAGGGATACTACAGTAAAGAAGGGTGCCCACGACAAAATCCTTGAAGAATATGCAAATGGTGATGCTGACATTCTTGTTGGTACACAGATGATTGTAAAGGGACATGACTTTGAAAACTGTACACTTGTAGGAGTTCTTGCAGCGGATATGACTCTTTTTACAAGTTCATATACTGCAAGTGAAAGAACATTTCAGCTTATTACCCAGTCTGCGGGAAGAGCGGGACGAGGCGAAAAAAGAGGAGATGTGTACATTCAGACATATGATCCTGAAAATCCCGTAATTCTTGCGGCGGCGGCACAGGACTATGAATTATTTTACAATGAAGAAATAAAGCACAGACAGATGCTTAACTTTCCACCAATATGCAAAATGGCCACATATACATTTGTATCGGAAAATGCTGAAGTACTTAAGGAAGCCATGAACAGGATCAGAGAGAAGTTAAATACAATCGCCGAAAAGTATGGCAGAGATGTAGACATTTTAGGACCTAACAGAGGCAGCGGATTTAAGTTAAAGGATGAATTTAACATTAAGTTAATTATCAAATCCAGAACCGATGAGATTTTAAAAGAAATAAAAAATGACTTAGAGAAGTATACTGACTCTGAGGAAATATTTAAAAAGATACATGTTTTATTTAATAGAGAGTAAAATATAAGGTAAGGCGTGAATTTTACAAACATTTGATTATTGTGTATTCTATATTTTTAAGTCAGTAAATATTAAATCACTATAACGTGAACGTAATATAGGGGGATATAAAATGGCTCTTAGAGAGATAAGAATAGTTGGAGACGAAATTCTCAGAAAGAAATCAAGAGAAGTTAAAGAAGTTACTCCAAGAATTAAAGAATTAATTTCAGACATGATTGAAACACTCTACAAAGAAGAGGGTGTAGGTCTTGCAGCTCCTCAGGTTGGAGTTCTCAGAAGACTTTGTATTATTGATGTGGGTATTGAGGAAAATGATCCAAAGCCTACAGTATTTATCAATCCTGTAATTGTTGAAATGGACGGAGAGCAGGTTGGTGAAGAGGGCTGTCTTTCAGTTCCTGAAAAGTCATGTGAAGTAAGAAGAGCTGAGCATGTAATCGTTGATGCATTTGATGAGGAAATGAATCCATTTACAATTGAAGCTCACGGACTTATTGCAAGATGCCTTCAGCATGAAATTGACCATTTAGATGGTATTCTTTACATCGACAGAGTAGAGGAGCAGAAATTAGAAGCTGAAGTTGAAGCTAAGAAAGAAGCTTTAGAGAAAGGCGAATAATGAAAGTTGTATTTATGGGTACACCTGATTTTGCCGTAGAAACACTTAAGGCAATCGCAGGTGCGGGACATGATATAGCGGCTGTAGTAACACAGCCTGATAAACCAAGAGGACGTAGCGGAGCTTTAATGTTCTCAGCAGTAAAGGAAGAAGCTGTAAATCTTGGCATAGAATGTATTTTACAGCCTGAAAAGGCAAGAGATGAAGCGTTTATACAGCAGATAAGAGACATAAATCCTGATGTTATCGTTGTTGTTGCTTATGGAAAGATTCTTCCAAAGTCTCTTCTTGATATTCCAAAGTACGGATGTATAAATGTACACGCGTCACTCCTTCCAAAATACAGAGGTGCTGCGCCTATTCAGTGGTCAGTTATTAACGGCGACGAATACTCAGGCGTTACAACAATGTTTATGGGTGAAGGACTTGATACCGGAGATATTTTACTTCAGAAGTCAATTAAGCTTGATAAAAAGGAAACAGGCGGATCACTTTTCGATAAGTTAAGTGTAATCGGAGCAGAGCTTCTCGTTGAAACACTTGTTGAGCTTAAAAATGGAACAGTAAAGAGAATTCCACAGGATGAATCACAGGCTACACAGGTTACTGTATTTGATAAATCTTTCGGTAAGATTGATTTTAATAAATCAGCTACAGATATAGAGAGGCTTATAAGAGGTCTTAATCCATGGCCAAGTGCATTTACAAGTCTTAACGGCAAAACTCTTAAGCTTTGGGATGCGGATGTTACAGAATGTAATGAAAATGTTCCTGCAGGTTCAATCGTTTCTGTAGGCAAAGAGTCATTTGTTGTTAAATGCGGAGAAGATGCCCTTGAAGTTAAAGAATTACAGCTTGAAGGTAAAAAGCGCATGAATTGTGGCGACTTCTTAAGAGGTTATAATCCGGAAGTGGGAACAGTGCTCGGTAATTAACAGAAAGGAGCGCGTATGTATTATTACTACGGTTTTGACTGGTCATACTGGGTGGTAATGGGTGTTTCATTTATTATTACACTTATTGCCCAGATATGGGTAAGCAGTGCCATGTCAAAGTATTCTAAGGTGATGTCAAAGAGCGGACTCACAGGTCATGAAGCAGCTCTTACAATACTCAGAGATCAGGGTATAATGGGAGTGTCGGTAACACCTATACAGGGTAATTATTCAGATCATTACAATCCAAGAAATAAAAATGTCTCATTGTCACAGCCTGTTTTTAATAACAGAAGTATCACTGCTATAAGTGTTGCGGCACATGAGTGTGGTCATGCGGTACAGGATGCCACAAATTATGGATTTCTTTCATTTAGAACAGCCCTCGTACCTATTGTGAATTTCTCATCAACAATCTCATGGTTCTTTATTGTCATAGGATTGTTCTTTCAGAGCAGTGCAGGAAGTGGAATATTCCTTCAGATAGGTATAATCTTATTTTCTATTGCGGTATTATTCCAGCTTGTAACATTACCTGTTGAATTTAATGCCTCACACAGAGCATTAAAGATACTTAAAAACGAGGGAATGTTAGACAGCACTGAAGTGGCTCAGGCAAGACAGGTTCTTACTGCAGCTGCCATGACATATGTTGCAGCGGCATCCACATCAGTACTTCAGCTTATAAGATTAATATTTATAGCGAGAAACAATAGAGACTAAAGCAAAGGCGGGTATTTACTCGCCTTTTTTATTTTAAATGTAATATAAGGACATTTATGTAACAGACAGCCTGAGCGGAATGTAAAAGAGAAAATGCTTATATAACCGGAATATAAAAGTGAAAATGTTTATGTAGCCGGCTGTGCAATCAGAAATTTATGAGTCTGATTGAATGCAGCATGACTTATAAGCAAATATTCGTCAGGAATAAAATGACATATTATTAAAAAAATGTTATTTTATAAATACTTTATAAATTATTTTCCATGTGTATCATTTAATAGCATAGAAAATATTGTCAGCGAATATATGGGGTAAATAATGAAACCGATAAATGAGCGAAGAATAGTTTACGATATCCTCTTCGAGGTTAAGAAAAAGAATAAATCCTGTGCAGTCACAATAGACAACATTTTCATCAGTAAAAAATGTTCAGAGCTTACTTCAGTGAGTAAGAAATTTATTACAAATGTGGCATACGGAACAATAGAAAATATCATTCTGATTGATTACTATTTATCAAAGCTTTTAACAAGACCTATCAATAAGGTTAATCCATCAATACTTATTATTCTGGAGCTGTCAGCATATCAGATATTATGTGCGGACAACATCCCTGAGAGTGCAGCGGTTAATGAGGCTGTAAAGCTTACTGAAGAGCTTGGTATGGTTAAGTTAAAGGGCTTTGTAAATGGAGTTCTCAGAAACCTCATCAGAAAGAAGGATGAGATACAGCTTCCATCAGAAGACAATTACAAAGATTTCCTTTCAGTAAAATATTCCATTCAGAAAGACATTTTAGACATCTGGGAAAATGCTCTTAAGAACAGTGACGATTCTGAGGTGGAAAGTCTTGATGAACTTGCGAGAAATACAAGAGACAGCAAGAAGATTTATATCCGAATCAATACTGAGAAATCAAGCGAGCCATATCTTGCAGCTCTTTTAGAGGATGAGGGCGTAGATGTGGATATTGCTCCAAAGTATTATGACGATTCTGAAAAAGGAATGGAAATGCAGAATGACCTTGAGAGCAAATGTCTCTCAATCAGCAATTTTGATTCCTTAAGAAACTTAGAATCATTTAAGGACGGTTTATTCTATGTTCAGGATTTAAGCAGCATTCTTTCATATGAAAATGTCCGTATTGAGGACGGTGCACAGATTCTTGATATGTGTGCATCACCGGGCGGTAAGAGTATAGGTGCGTATTTAAATGTATCTGAATATGGCAACTGCACAATTACTGCAAGAGATAAGACAAAGGCCAAGGCGGCTGCCGTAAAGGAAAATATCAAGCGTCTGGGCATTCAGGGTATCACTGCAGAGGTTAAGGATGCCTGTGAATATTATGAAGACGATTTTGAAAAATATGATGTGGTAATTGCAGATGTGCCATGTTCAGGTCTTGGTGTAATAAGCAAGAAGCCTGACATAAATATGCATTTTAAGAAAAGCGGCATTAAAGAGCTTTTAGAAATTCAGAAAAAGATAATCGATAATGCAGTAAAGTATCTTAAATCCGGCGGTAAATTAATTTACAGTACGTGTACATTTAACACAGAAGAAAATGAAGACAATGTGGAATATATCCTTAAGAATAATGATATGAAGCTTGATTTTTCAAAGCAGTATCTGCCAACTGAGGAAATACACATGGACGGATTCTTCATAGCAATATTTACAAAGGAATAAGATAACCATTTTAAAGGGAAAATGAAATGGAAGATAAGATAGATATAATGTCCTTAACGAAATCTGAATTAAAAGATTTTTTCACGGAAATTGGTGAAAAGCCATTCAGGGCAAAGCAGTTATTTTCATGGTTACACAACAAATGTGTATATGACTATGATGAAATGACTAATCTGTCAAAATCGTTGAGAGATACATTAAAAGAAAAAACATATATAAGTCACATTAAGCCATACAATGTTCAGAGATCCGCATTAGATCCTACTGCCAAATATCTCTGGGAGCTTGAAGACGGCAATATGATTGAAAGTGTATGGATGGAATATAAGCACGGTAACTCCGTATGTATCTCATCACAGGTTGGATGTGCCTGCGGATGTACATTCTGTGCCTCTACAATCGACGGAGTGGTAAGAGATGTTACTGCCGGGGAAATGCTCCTTCAGGTAATGCGTATGCAGGAGCTTGAGGGCAAAAAGGTAAGTAACATAGTTATTATGGGTTCAGGGGAGCCTCTTCTTAACCTGGAGAATCTTATTAAGTTCATCCATATAATAAATGATGAGGACGGCCAGAACATAAGCCAGAGAAACATAACAGTATCCACATGCGGTATTATTCCGAAAATGTATGAGCTGGCAGATGAAAAGCTCCAGATTACACTGGCCATCTCACTTCATGCGGCAACTCATGAAAAGAGAGAGAAAATAATGCCGATTGAGAAGGCATATCCGCTGGATGAATTAATGAAGACCTGTGACTATTATTTTGAGAAAACAGGCAGACGACTTTCATTTGAATTTGCCCTAATAAACGGCGTAAATGACAACGAGGAGTCAGTGGAAGAACTGACATCTTTACTCCACGGAAAAAACTGTCATGTCAACCTTATAAAATACAATCCTATCAAGGAGAGAGACTATTCAAATGTAGCTGATACACAGGCTCTTGCATTCAAAAATATGCTTGAAAAAAACGGTGTAAATGTTACTATTAGGAGAGGTTTGGGCTTGGATATTGATGGAGCGTGTGGACAATTAAGAAGGAGATATACCAGATGAAAGCATACGCGGTGACGGATGTCGGACGTACGCGAGATACCAATCAGGATTACTTTTATTACTCATCTGAACCCGTAGGCAATTTACCTAATTTATATTTGGTAGCTGACGGTATGGGAGGACATAAAGCAGGTGATCTGGCTTCAAGGTTTACCATTGAAAATGTAGTCAGATTGGTTGAAAGCTATAAAGACTATAGAGATCCTGTAACTATTCTTGCTAAGGCAATCAATGAGGTTAACGGAATGCTCATAGAGAAATCCAAGGAATCTGAGGATTATGAGGGCATGGGAACCACACTGGTAGCTGCAACAATAGACGGAGACGTACTTAAAGTTGCAAATGTCGGAGACAGCAGATTATATCTCATTGAGAAAGACATTTTGCAGATTACAAGAGATCATTCTCTTGTTGAAGAAATGGTTTTACGCGGGCAGATAGATAAAGAAGAAGCACGCACCCACGTAAACAAAAATATAATTACAAGAGCAATCGGAGTTTTAGATGATGTATCACCTGAATTATTTTCAGTTGATCTTACAGAATCATCCATTCTGCTCTTATGCAGTGACGGTCTTACTAACATGGTATCAGACCAGGAGATATTGGAAATTATTAAGTCTGAAGACAATATCAAAGGCCAAGTTGAAGAGCTGGTTAGAAAAGCAAATGAAAACGGTGGTAAGGATAATATTACAGCAATGATTATTAATCCACTTTGATTTATCGGAAAGGGTTATCCTAGGCAATGTTGAACAAGGGAGTTATTTTATCGGAAAGATATGAGATTATTGAGAGAATCGGCACAGGCGGTATGGCAGATGTATACCGTGCCATCGATCATAAGCTCAACAGATATGTAGCAATTAAGGTTCTTAAAAAAGAATATTCGGACGATAAGCAGTTTGTTGCAAAGTTCAGATCTGAAGCAAGATCAGCAGCGGTTCTTAACAATCCGAACATTGTAAGTGTTTATGATGTAGGTAATGATGACAATACATACTACATCGTTCTCGAACTTATTGAGGGTATAACACTTAAGAAGTATATAGAGAGAAAGGGTCATTTACAGTACAAAGAGGCTGTAAGTATTGCAATTCAGATTGCAAATGGTATGGAAGCGGCTCATGAGCATCATATCGTTCACAGAGATATCAAGCCTCAGAACATAATCATCTCAAAGGATGGTAAGGTTAAGGTTACAGACTTTGGTATTGCAAGAGTTGCAACATCAACAACAACTGTTGCATCTAATGCAATGGGTTCTGTACATTACATGTCACCTGAGCAGGCAAGAGGCGGATATCTTGATGAGAGAAGTGATATCTATTCATTTGGTATTACACTTTTTGAAATGCTTACAGGTCAGGTACCATTTGACGGTGACACAACGGTTGCAGTTGCAGTTCATCACATTCAGGATGAACTTGAGCCACCATCAGAATTTATCAGTGGTATTCCTATAAGCGTTGATAAGATTGTTCAGAAGTGTACTAACAAGAAGCAGGATTTAAGATATCAGTCAGTAAGTGATCTTGTTTCTGACCTTAAGAAGTCACTTATTATGCCTGATGTAGACTTTGTTCAGGATCCATCAGCATTTGCAGGCGCTGTTACTGTAAATGGTGCAGAAAATACAGACGGTACAGAGACAAAGCTTGTTGATACAGATAAGGCTAAGGAAGCAGCTGACAAGGAACATGACATTGTAGACATCGACGATGAAGACAATGAAAAACTTAACGGCGTAATGAAGTGGGTAGGTATCGGTATTGCTGCCGCTATCATTATTGCTATAATTATCGTTCTTGTTGTAATGTCTTCAAGCGGAATGCTCGGAAAGAAGGAAGAGACTACAGAGGCTGTTACAACAGAATTACAGGCTACTATTGAAGTTCCGAACGTAAAGGGCAGCACATTAGCTCAGGCTAGACAGACTCTTACAACAGCAGGTTTCATGGTCAAGGTTGCATATGATGATGAGAGCAATGAAGCTGAAGGAACTGTAGTTGATCAGAGTGTTCAGGCAGGATCTAAGGTAGCTAAGGGATCACTTATTACTATCACAGTTTCAGGCACAAATCCTAATGCTGAGACAACAACAGAAAAGCCTACTGAAACAACAACACAGGAAGCAAGTATTAAGGTTCCTTATGTTATCGGTCGTATACAGTCAGAAGCACAGTCAGAAATAACAGGACTTGGACTGGGATACCATGAAATTGGAGACTACAGTGACAGTGTTCCGGCTGGTAATGTTATAAGCCAGAGTCCGGAATCAGGCACAAACCTGAAAAAGGGACAGACAGTTACAGTAGTAATCAGCTTAGGTAAGAAGGAGCCAGAAACAACAAAACCTGCAGAACCAGATTCAGGTACAGGCGGTGGCGGCAGTGAAAATTCAGGTGCAGGCGGTGGCGGCAGTGAAAATTCAGGCGCAGGCGATGGTGACGAAGAAGGACACAGTGAAGACTAATCAGAATCTGACTAATCAAATCTTGATTAACCAAAATATATCAGAATATGGTGAATTATTATGAGCTACACCGGTAAAATCATAAAAGGCATAGCCGGTTTCTACTATGTTGATATAAAAGACAAGGGCTTATATGAATGCAAGGCAAAGGGGCTTTTCCGTAAAGAAGGGATAAAGCCCCTTGTTGGCGATAATGCGGTAATTGATATTATCGACGAAGAGAAAAAGACAGGCAACATTATTGATATTACTGAGAGAAAGAATTCTATTATCAGACCAGCCTGTGCCAACATTGATCTGGCAGTTACCGTAATGTCTGCTTCAAAGCCTAAATTCAAGCCACTTCTTATGGATAAGATACTCATTTTCTTTGAGTACTACGACATAGATACACTTATTTGTTTTAATAAGGTGGACGATGCCTCAGAGGAAGATATTGAGGCAATAGAGTCACATTTTTCACATACGGGTTATGAGCTTCTCTATACAAGTGCCAAAACTGGTACGGGAGTGGATAAGCTTAAGGAAATATTGAAGGGTAAGACTTCAATACTTACAGGACCATCCGGTGTTGGCAAATCATCACTTATTAATAACATTTTCCCTCATGCGGATATGGAAACGGGCGGAATGAGTAAGATAGGCCGTGGAAAGCATACAACAAGACATTCTGAGATATTTGAGGTGGACGACGATACATTTATCCTGGATACACCGGGATTTACATCAATGGACTTACCTGATATCAATAAAGAAAATGTTGCGGCTTATTTTCCGGAGTTTGTACGACTTCTCGGAAAATGCAGATTTGACAGCTGTATTCACATAGGAGAGCCGGGATGTGCCGTTAAAGAGGCATTGGCAAATGGGGACATTTCACAGGGACGTTACGACAGCTATGTCCGTTTCTGTGAAGATATAGACAGAAAAAAGAAATATTAGGAGGAGACAAATGGCATTACTTGCACCATCAATTCTTTCAGCAGATTTTGCAAATCTTGGAAGAGATATTGAAATTACAGATAAAGCAGGAGCAGATGTAATTCACATCGATGTTATGGATGGATTATTTGTTCCGAGTATTTCATTCGGCATGCCTGTAATTAAATCAATCAGAAAGACAACAGAGAAGACATTTGATGTACATTTAATGATTGAGGAACCAATCAGATATATTAAAGAGTTCGCAGAGTGCGGCGCTGACTATATTACGGTTCATTACGAAGCATGTAAGGATATAAATGCTACAATCGCCAAGATTAAAGAGTACGGCGTTAAGGTTGGCGTTTCAGTTAAGCCTAATACAGAGGTAGAAGTATTAAAGCCAATCTTAAAGGATATCGACATGGTGCTTATCATGAGCGTAGAGCCTGGATTTGGCGGACAGAAGCTTATTCCGCACACTGTTAATAAGGTAAGAGAGTTAAGAAAGATTATTGATGATGAAATGCTTGACGTTATTATCGAAATCGACGGCGGAATTAACCTTGATAATGTAGAGGGTATTGTGGAAGCCGGAGTTGACTGGATAGTAGCAGGATCAGCTATATTTAAAAATGATATTGCCGCAAATACAAAGGCATTTATCGAGAAAATACACTAATAAACACACAAATAAAGGATATTATCAATGTGACACACAAACCTGATGGTTTAAATGTAACACGGGATAATATCCTTTTTTATTTATATTAATCAGATCTAAAACTAAAAAAGTCATCCGAATATTAAATAATCGGATGACTTTTTATATGATTGATTTTTAATATCAGTTCTATTAATTAAACGTTAAATCTGAATTCGATTACGTCGCCATCCTGAACTACATAGTCCTTACCTTGTAACTTAAGGAGACCCTTTTCCTTTGCAGCTGCACGTGAACCACATGCAACAAGGTCTTCATAGCTTACAACTTCAGCACAGATAAATCCACGCTCAAAATCTGAGTGAATCTTACCTGCTGCCTGAGGAGCCTTGGAACCCCTCTTAATTGTCCATGCTCTTGTTTCCTTAACACCTGATGTTAAGTAGCTGATAAGACCAAGAAGTGTGTAGCTTGCTCTGATAAGCTTATCAAGACCTGATTCCTTAACACCAAGATCTTCAAGGAATAAAGCTTTTTCATCATCGTCTAATTCAGAAATTTCCTGCTCGATTTCAGCTGAGATAACAAATACTTCACTGTTAGTATCAGCAGCGTACTTTCTTACTTTCTGAACATATTCATTTGAAGCACCTTCATCAGCAAGGTCATCTTCTGTAACATTTGCAGCGAAGATAACAGGCTTGGCTGTTAAAATGTTATATTCCTTAAGGTAAGCTTCTTCCTCGTCGCTTTTTAATTCATAATCCTTTGCAAGCTTGTTGCTTTCAAGATGCTCAATCATTGTCTGAATGAATGCACATTCCTTAGCAAGCTCCTTGTTAGCCATAGAAGCCTTCTTCTGCTTTGCAAGTCTCTTCTCTAATACGTCTAAGTCTGAGAAGATAAGCTCCATGTTGATTGTTTCGATATCTCTTAATGGATCAACACTGCCGTCAACGTGAACGATATTTTCATCGTCAAAGCAACGAACTACATGAACGATTGCATCAACTTCTCTGATGTTAGCGAGGAACTGGTTACCAAGACCTTCACCCTTGCTGGCACCCTTAACAAGTCCGGCAATATCTACGAATTCAATAACTGCAGGAACTATTTTTGTACATCCGCATAAGTCTGCAAGAACTTGAAGACGGTTGTCAGGAACTGTAACAACACCTACGTTTGGATCGATTGTACAGAATGGATAGTTGGCAGACTCTGCACCAGCCTTTGTTAAAGAATTAAATAAAGTACTCTTTCCAACATTTGGAAGACCCACGATTCCTAATTTCATTTTACTTTAAATCTCCTTTTAAAATGTTGATTGCATACGGCTTTTTGATTTTATAAGTTGGTTTTTGTGCCAATTATATATATTTTCCAAAGTATTTTTTCTGCTTGCGAAAAAAGCCTAATTTGCTAGTAAGATTACCATAAATAGGCGTATATATCAAATGTTGTGAGTGAGGTGGCAGAGAAGAAAAATAATTTGATATTTAAGACGAATTAATAAGGCATAAAATATAATTGTAATCTATAATATAACCATAAGAAATTTAGATATGTGTAGATACATATTTTGATTAAAAGAATCAAAATTGGAAATATATACAAAAGTGTAATTTTATGCAAAATATCTTGCCAAGGTACATTTGTAATGCATATACTTTCATAAAATAAGACAATGTAGGAATTTTAGTTATGGATAATAAGAAATATATTTTGGTTTTGGATCAGGGTACAACTTCATCCCGCTGTATTATATTTGACAACGAAATGAATGTTGTGGCCAAAGGACAAAAGGAATTTGAGCAGGTCTACCCTAAACCGGGCTGGGTTGAGCACGTTCCGGAAGAAATATTATATAGCGAATTATCAGCTTCAAGTGAGGCCATAAGAGAGGCGGGCATTTCACCTGATGAAATAGCAGGCATAGGTATTACTAATCAGCGAGAAACTACAATCGTATGGGACAGGGAAACAGGTAAGCCTGTGTATAACGCAATCGTATGGCAGTGTACAAGAAGTGAATCATACATAGAGAAAATTAAAAAAGACGGCTTATCAGATAAAATCAGAGAGAAGACAGGTTTAAAGCCTGATGCATATTTTAGTGCCAGTAAAATAGCCTGGATTCTTGACAATGTAAAGGGCGTAAGAGAAAGAGCGGAAGCTGGTGAACTGGCATTTGGAACGGTAGATACATGGCTTATCTGGAATCTCACAGATGGTAAGGCCCATGTGACAGATTATACAAATGCATCAAGAACAATGCTCTTTAACATAAATACACTGGAATGGGATAAGGAGCTTGTTGATTACTTCAATATTCCTATGAGCATGCTTCCGGAAGTTAAGCCGTCAATGAGTAATTTTGCAACTACCGATAAAACGGTATTTGGCGAAGAGATTATGATATGCGGTGTTGCGGGAGACCAGCAGGCTGCATTATTTGGCCAGTGCTGTTTTGAAAAGGGTGATGCAAAGAACACATATGGTACAGGCTGTTTCCTCCTTATGAATACAGGTGAGGACAGAATAGCTTCAAAAAATGGTCTTCTTACAACTCTTGCAGCGGGCAGTACTGAAAATAGTCCAAGATACGCACTTGAGGGAAGCGTATTTATCGCAGGAGCGGTAGTTAAATGGTTAAGAGATGAAATGTTCTTAATTTCAACTCCTGAGGAGACATACGATCTGGCCATGTCCATTAAGGATAATGACGGTGTGTACATAGTTCCTGCATTTGTCGGCCTTGGAGCACCTTACTGGGACAGAAAGGCAACAGCAGCAATAGTGGGACTTACTAGAGGAAGCGGAAGAGCTCATATTGTCCGTGCTGCTCTGGAGTCAATTGCATATCAGACATATGACGTAATTAAGGCCATGGAATCTGATGCAGATACAGTTCTTACAAGTCTTAAAATTGACGGTGGAGCATGTACCAATGATTTCCTTGCACAGTTCCAGTCAGACATACTCAGAAAAAATGTTATAAGACCGATAAATGTAGAATCTACTGCCATAGGCGCAGCATTCTTAGCAGGACTCGGAGCAGGTCTCTGGAAGAGTAAGGACGAGCTTAAGGAGCTTGTAAAGGTAGGTCAGGTATTTACACCTAACAGCAGTGAGAATAAGGCGAAAAAGAACTTAGACGGCTGGCACAGGGCAGTAGAAACCACTATAGGAAGAAAGATTAATTAAGTACAGAAAAACATTTGGGAGGAGGTTTGTTATGAGATTTGCGCATATTTCAGATATGCACCTTGGGTTGGCATTAAATGGATATTCATTTTTGGAAGATCAGAAATATATTATGGATCAGATGTCAGATATCATACTAAAAAATAATGTAGATGCGGTATTTATAAGCGGAGATATTTATGACAAACCATTTCCTCCTGAGGAAGCCGTAAGCATATTTGACCGATTCATAAGTGAAATATCAAATGCAGGTAAATATATTTACGTTATACCGGGAAACCACGACAGTGCAGTAAGACTCTCATTTGGTGCGGATATTTTAAAGGGACAGAATGTATATATCGCTAAGGCATACAATGGAAATGTTGAAAAATATACATTTGAAGACGAATACGGTGAAATTGGAATATTTCTCCTTCCATTTATAAAGCCGGTTGATGTGAGATCATTTTTCCCTGATAAGGAGATAAATGACAACTTCAATAAAATGATGGGAGCTGTTCTGGAAAATGTAGATGCTAATTTCCAGAAGAGAAATATCATACTTTCCCATCAGTTCCTTCAGGGTTCAAAGAGAGCCGATAACGGCAAGGTTATAACAGGTATGTACGATGCTATTAATCCTGAGGTTTATGATGGATTTGACTATGTGGCAATGGGACATTTGCACAATGAGCAGTATGTTGAGGATGGAAGAGTAAGATATTGCGGAACACCGCTTAAATATTCAAAATTTGAATCTAACTGCAGAAAGTCAATAACATTTGGTGAAATCAGAGAAAAGGGCGATTTAACCCTTTGGGATGAAGAATTATCTCCAATGAAAGATATGAGGGTAATCAGCGGAACATTTGACGAAATCAAAGACATAAAAACGGATGATTATGTTCATATTGTATTGAAGGGTCCTGATAATGATCCTGATATGTACAGCACATTGAGAAATAATCTCCCTAATATAATGTCATACACATGCAGCGACAATTTTGCACAGGCTGAACCTGACAATATGATAGAAAATGATACATTGTTATATTTTGAGGAATTCTTTGCCCAGAGAATGGGCAGGGACCTCAATGAAAAGGAAAGAACAATTCTGTTAAATCTGATTAACTGAGAAAGGAGGTAAAATGCGACCACTTTTATTAAAAATGAAGGCATTTGGATCTTACAATAATGAGACTGAAATCAATATGGACAGCTTCGGTAGCACAGGACTATATCTGATTACAGGAGCAACCGGTTCAGGTAAATCCACAATCATTAATGGTATCGTCTATGCATTATATGGAAAAGCATGTGATAAAAGAGATGATGTTAGAGCAAAGGGTGTTGACGATTCAGCTGAAACGGTTGATGAGCTCAGCTTTATGTGCAATGGGAAGATTTACAATATTGTAAGAAGAATCCATATAGAGGAATCTGAGCGTGTTGAAGAAGTTGCACTTACACTTCCGGACGGCAGGGAAATACATAATTCAGACGAAGTAAATGAATACATAGTTAAGTTAATCGGACTGACTTACGAGGAGTATATAAAGGTATGTATTTTATCTGTAGAGAAGAGTAACGGTTTCCTGGTTTCTAACGTTGAAAAGCAGAGAGAATTGCTAAGGGATATATTTAATACTGGTAAGGCTTCTGAATTACAACTTAAATTAATAATAGAAAAGTCCGTACTGACAGGTAAATATACTGAGCAAAGGCATGAACTCCTTAATATTTTAAAGAATTCCCACAATGAAAACGCTGAGGTAATACTTGAGGATGATATATATGACGGTATTAATAACAGCGTAAAAATGGACAGTAAAACCATTGAAAAGGTAAATGAATTAAAGCGTGGAATATCATATATAAAGGAAGAGATAAACTCAATCGATTCTCTTTTATATGCGATGAATGAGGAAGAGAACTTAAATATCAACTATTTTGAGATATTTATGCAGAATAATCTGATGAAGGATATTGTTGGATTTACCAATCAGTATTTATCAGAAATCACTAATAACAGATATCTGCTTAAGTTTAATTCAGAGGTGGATAATCCTGATGTATTTGAAATAAAGGTATTTGATAATTATTCATCAACGCTCAAGGAGCTGAATGAAATATCAAATGGAGAGATGTTCCTCATTTCACTTTCATTTATTCTCGGCCTGTCAGATAAGATCCTTGCATTAAAGAAGGATATAAGTCTTGATGCGATATTTATAGATGAGGGCTTCGGTCTTCTGGATAGACAGACATTGGACCAGACCGTAAGGGTATTACAGAGAATTACACGTAAGGATAAGCTCATCGGAATGATATCTCATGTTTCTGATTTGTATACAATGATTACAAAGAAAATTATTGTGGATAAAGGAAGGGATGACAGCAGCATAATTACACTTGTAACCGAATAATATGAATGTAATTAGAAATACTGTTGATTTTATTAACCTTTATACATAAAAAACGCACTTAAATAAAGATAAAAAGTAAATAACATAAAAGTTAAGAAAGTATTAAATTTCCTTGCTTTTTTGGGCATTTTCTTGTATATTCATTACATATTGTTCAGCATTTTTAGAAACTATAAAAAAAAAGGAGATGAGACTTAAGTTATGGAAAATTTAGGTGCAGAGCTCTCGCACGAACTGCAAGTTGAAAAGTTATTTTCTTTCAACATTGGTGGATTCCAGGCAGACATAAGTGAGTCCATAGTTGTAAGCTGGATCGTAATGGGCGTTTTAATCGTTCTTGCAATCATCATTACAGCAGGATTTAGAGTGCGTAAGCTATCCGGAAGACAAGTTCTTGCGGAAGGTTACTATAACCATTTCTATGGAATGGTAAAAAACATGCTTAACCATGAGTCAATGGGTTATGCGCCATATATTTGCTCAGTTCTTTTCTTTATCGGACTTAGCAACATATTTGGTATCTTTGGTTTTAAACCACCTACAAAGGATATTAACGTTACAGCGGCGCTTGCTTTAATGAGTATCGTTCTCGTACAGGTTGCATCAATACGTAATAATGGTGTAGGCGGATGGTTAAAGGGATTTGGTAAGAACCCTATGAATATCTTAGAGTTATTCACAAGACCTTTATCACTCGCAATGCGACTTTTCGGTAACGTACTTGGAGCATTCGTTGTTATGGAGCTTATCCATATCGTAATTCCTGTTGGTGCGCCAGCAGTAGTAAGTTTATACTTCGATATTTTCGATGGATTACTCCAGGCATATGTATTTACATTCTTAACATCTTTGTTCATTTCAGAGACAGCAGAAGAGTAAATAAAAAATCACAATCAGCTGGACATAATATACAAACAAGTTTTGCTTTGTAAACACTGTAACTACTAATTTCATCATTATTTAACATTTTTAATTTAAAGGAGATTTATTATGGGAGCATTAGCACTTGGAGCAGGTCTTGCAGTTATGGCAGGTATTGGAGCCGGTATTTCTATCGGTATGGCAACTGGTAAAGCAACAGAGGCTGTAGCTAGACAGCCAGAGGCAGCTGGTAACATCCGTTCAACACTTATTCTTGGTTCAGCTCTTGCCGAGGCAACAGCTATCTACGGTTTCGTAGTTGCGCTTCTTATCATCATCATGTTAGGTCAGTAATTATTTAATTGATCGATAAGAAGCTAGAGGAGGTTTGTTATATATGTTAGAGTTCAACATAACAAGTATAATTTTTACAGTTATTAACGTAATAATTATTTATATAATTCTTAACTTCATGTTATTCAGAAAAATGAATAAGAACTTCGCAAGAAGAGCAGCAGCTATTGACGCAGCTTTCGAAGAAGCAGCAGAAAAGGGCAAGCAGGCTGATGAAGTTGCAGCTGACTACACACAGAAGATTGCAGCTGTAGAAGTTAAGGAAGCTGAGGTTCTTAAGGAAGCTAGAGTTAAGGCTGACGAAGAAGCTAAGAAGATTACAGATGCAGCTCATGATCAGGCTACAAAGATTGTAGAAGATGCTAGAGACGCAGCTGTAGCACAGAAGAATCAGATTATGAGCAAGGCTGAAAAGCAGCTCGCTGACATGGTTGTAGAAGCTACATCTAAGCTTGTAGCTAATCAGAAGGGTGCAGACGTAGATGCAGCACTTTTCGATGAGTTCTTAAATAATAAAGCAGGTGATAAACAGTGAAAGATGTTGATATGAACCAGATTCGTTCAGCAACTATAACTTATGTTACTAAGCCTACTGACAATCAGTTAGCAGGCATTAAAAAGTTTATTGCTGATCAGCTTGATGTTAATGTTGATGAGCTTGACATTAACTTAGTTCAGGACAGCTCTATCGGAAGTGGTTTCGTAGTTCGCGCAGGCAACCACGAATACGACTGGAGTGAGAAAGCTCGTATTGAACAGCTATCAGAAAAACTTAAGAGTGGTTTAAAAGACGGTCTTGATCCAGAGAACATGCTCTCTAATCTTCAGTCTGAACTTGAGAACTTCACTCTTAACAGAGCTGATAGAGAAGTCGGCGTTGTTATCAGCGTAGCCGACGGTACAGCCAATGTAGTTGGCATTAACCATGCATTCTATGGCGAAATCGTTATCTTCGACGGTGGTGTTAAGGGTATGGTACTCGACATCAGAAGAGAAGACATCGGTGTTATCCTTCTTGACAGCGAAGCTGGTCTTAGAGAAGGTAGTACAGTTGTAAGAACAGGTAAGTCAGCAAGTATTCCTGTAGGTGAAGAATTCCTCGGAAGAGTTGTTAATCCACTCGGTGAGCCTATTGATGGTCTTGGCGACATTAACAACGAAGGATACAGACCTATCGAATACAAGGCACCTTCTATCGTAGACAGACAGCCTGTTTCTGTACCAATGCAGACAGGTATCCTTTCAATTGACGCTATGTTCCCTATCGCTAGAGGACAGAGAGAGTTAATTATCGGTGACCGTCAGACAGGTAAGACATCTATTGCAACAGATACAATCCTTAGCCAGAGAGGTAACGGAGTTATCTGTATCTATGTTGCAATCGGTCAGAAGGCTTCAACTGTAGCAAAGCTTGCTAACACACTTAAGCAGGCAGGTGCTATGGAGCAGACAATCATCGTTTCTGCAACAGCATCTGATCCAGCTTCACTTCAGTACATCGCTCCTTACGCTGGTACAGCTCTTGCTGAGCACTTCATGTATCAGGGTAAAGATGTACTTATCATCTATGATGATTTATCAAAGCAGGCTGTAGCATACAGAGCTATCTCACTTCTTCTTGGAAGATCTCCAGGTCGTGAGGCTTATCCTGGTGACGTATTCTACTTACATTCAAGACTTCTTGAGCGTTCTGCTCGTTTATCACAGAAGGCTGGTGGCGGTTCAATAACAGCACTTCCTATTATTGAAACACTTGCTGGTGATATTTCAGCATACGTTCCAACAAACGTTATTTCCATCACTGATGGACAGATCTTCCTTGAGAGTGAATTATTCTTCTCAGGTCAGAGACCAGCGGTTAACGTAGGTCTTTCTGTTTCTCGAGTTGGTGGTGCTGCTCAGACAAAGGCTATGAAGAAGGCTTCAGGTTCACTTCGTGTGGATCTTGCACAGTATAGAGAAATGGAAGTGTTTACACAGTTCTCTTCAGATCTTGATGACAAGACAAAGGCACAGCTTCATTATGGACGTTCTCTTATGGAACTCCTTAAACAGCCTCTTGGACATCCAGCATCAATGGTAGATCAGGTTATTACACTTGTTGCGGCTACTGCAAGAATCTTTGCTGACCTTGAAGTTAAAGACATTAAGCCTTTCCAGGGAAGAATGCTCGACTACTTCCACACTGAATGTTCTGATATTGTTAGCGCAATTGAGACTTCAGGTGTTCTTGAAGGTGATGTTCGTGACTCAATCGTTGAAGCAGCAAAAGCTTTCAAGGCAAAGGATGTTACTTCTAGCGAAGTAGAAGCTTAATTTGACTCGGAGGATGTATAATGCCTAGTGCTAAAGAGATAAAGAGTAAGATGCGTGGTGTACGTGACACTATGAAGATCACAAAAGCCATGTATATGATCTCTACTATTAATATGCGCAAGGCTAAGCATCAATTGGAGGCTACAGAGCCTTATTTCTACGGTTTACAGCAGACAATGATGAAGATCCTTAAGAAGTTCCCTAACATCAAGAGTGAATTCTTTGGTGATAGATATGACGATAATGATCATTTAATCAATGAAGGTAAACCTAAAAAAGTAGGCTACTTAGTTCTTTCTTCCGATAGAGGTTTGGCTGGAGCGTACAATCTTAATATATTTAACGTTGTCGAGGCAAATATTGCCGGTAAGACAAAGGATGAATATGAATTATTTGTTGTAGGTGAGCTTGGATTACATACTCTAGCCGGCAGAGGATATAACGTAAATATGGATTTCCACAACACAGTAACAAAGCCTAGCTTGGAAAGAGTTAGATTACTTGCTGAGGAATTAATCCAGAAATATCTTTCCGGTGAATTAGATGAAATTAAAGTAATCTACACAAGAATGATAAATACAATGGAAGTTACTGTTGATATGCAGCAGATTCTTCCATTCTCAAGAGAAGACTTCATTACAATTGACCATAAGAAGGTTCCTAAGGCAGCGTTCTCTTCTTCATTAGCTGAAGGCATGAAAGATGAATCTGAATATCCTGTATATCCAGATCCACATGTTGTTCTCGATGAAGTTGTTAGAAACTACGTAATTGGTTTCTTATATGGTACATTTGTAGAAGCAACTGCATGTGAAGAAAATTCACGTATGACTGCAATGAAAACTGCTACAGATAATGCTAAGGATCTCTTAGGAGTTCTTACAATTAAGTACAACAGAGTACGTCAGGCTGCTATCACTCAGCAGATTACTGAAATATCATCTGGAGCAAGAGCATTGAGAAGAAAAAAGAATCAAAGTTGAATGAGGTGAAATGACAACTATGGACGAAATTCAAAATATTGGAACCATTGTACAGGTTTCAGGTCCTGTAGTAGACGTTCAGTTTAAAGCTAATTCACTTCCAGCTATTAATAACGCACTTTATGTTGATAACAATGGCACAAGAAGCGTAATGGAAGTTGCGCAGCACATTGGACATGATACAGTTCGTTGTATCATGCTTAATGCGAGTGAAGGCCTTTACAGAGATATGAGTGTTGTTGATACAGGTTCTGCACTTAAGGTTCCTGTTGGAAAGAATGTACTTGGTCGTCTTTTCGACGTACTTGGTAACACACTTGACGGCAAGGGACAGCTTGACGATGAAGAGCATTGGGAAATCCATAGAGACGCTCCTTCATTCGATCAGCAGAGTCCGGTAGCGGAAATGTTTGAGACTGGTATCAAGGTTATCGACCTTTTAGCTCCATATGCTAAGGGTGGTAAGATCGGATTATTCGGTGGTGCCGGTGTAGGTAAGACAGTTCTTATCCAGGAGCTTATTAACAACGTAGCTACAGAGAGTGGTGGTTACTCAATCTTTACAGGTGTTGGAGAGCGTTCCCGTGAGGGTAATGACCTCTGGCTTGAAATGACAGAGTCTGGAGTTATCGATAAGACAGCTCTTGTATTCGGTCAGATGAACGAGCCACCTGGAGCAAGAATGAGAGTTGCTGAAACAGGTCTTACAATGGCTGAGTACTTCAGAGATGTTGAAAACAAGAACGTTCTTCTTTTTATCGATAACATCTTCCGTTTCGTACAGGCTGGTTCAGAGGTTTCTTCACTTCTTGGCCGTATGCCTTCAGCCGTTGGTTACCAGCCAACACTTGCTAACGACGTAGGTGATCTTCAGGAACGTATCACATCTACAAAGGCTGGTGCTATCACATCAGTTCAGGCTGTATACGTACCTGCCGATGACTTTACAGATCCAGCTCCTGCAACACTTTTCGCTCACCTTGATGCTACAACAGTTCTTTCAAGAGCAATCACAGAAAAGGGTATCTACCCAGCTGTTGATCCACTTGAGTCAACATCAAGAATTCTTGAAGCTGATGTAGTTGGTGAGGAACACTACAGAACTGCCAGAGCAGTGCAGGAAATCCTTCAGAAGTATAAGCAGCTTCAGGATATCATCGCTATCATGGGAATGGATGAATTATCTGACGAAGATAAGACAGTAGTTTACCGTGCAAGAAAGGTAGAAAGATTCCTTTCACAGCCTTTCCATGTAGCTGAAGTCTTCACAGGCGTACCTGGTCAGTTCGTTCCTATTCAGGAAACAATCAGAGGTTTCCAGGCTATCCTTAATGGTGAAATGGATGAATATCCGGAAGCAGCATTCTTCAACGTAGGTAGAATTGAAGAAGTTAAGGAAAAGGCAGCTAAGATCGAGCAGAATATGTAAGTGAGGTGAATGATAATGGCTTCATTTTCATTAAAGATCCTTGCATGCGACAGATTATTCTTCGAGGGTGAATGTGACAAGCTCATATTCCCAGCCTACGACGGTGACGTTGAAATTCTCGCTAACCACGAGCAGCTTACAGCACAGATTGCAATCGGTGAATTGAGATATGTTGCTACAGGCGTAAGTGATTGGCAGAAAGCAGTAGTTTCAGGTGGTATTGTTACAGTTGATAACAACGTTGTTACTGTAATAGTATATTCAGCTGAAAAGCCTGAAGAAATTGATGCTGCAAGGGCAAGAGCTGCGAAGGAAAAAGCTGAAGCAGAGCTTAAAGAAAAACAGAGTGGTATCGATAGAAGAATCTCTAGTGACTCACTTAACCGTGCTGTACAGAGACTTCGTTCTTCAGGAAACTAATTTAGTTTTCCAATACTACTAAATATAAAAAAGACGGTTACTTTATATAAAGTAGCCGTCTTTTTATTTTGAAATATAATTTAAATTACACCAGAGTCTGTTATCTGAATAAAATCAATATCATGTTGAAATACTATAATTTCCTAAAAAAATATATTACATTGAGATTAGGTGTAAATAGTTATATAGTATACATGTAACGGTATATTGAATTTCCAAGGTATAGGAGAATAATATGGAGGAAATAAGCAGTTTTTTTCAAGGAGGCTTTGCGAACTTCTTTACTAAAGCCGGCGACTGGATTGTCGAGTTTGCCATTAATATCATAATTGCAATTCTCGTATATATTGCCGGCAGATTGTTAATAACATGGTTCGTTAACAGATTCCTTACTAAATTTTTAAAGAGATCAAGAATTGATGTAGATGTACACAGATTTATTAAAACAACTGTTAAAGTAGTTCTGTATATTGTCTTATTCCTTGGAATCATAGGAATACTCGGATTCCAGACATCTTCTCTTGTAGCACTTTTAGGTTCTGCAGGTCTGGCTGTTGGTATGTCGCTTCAGGGAAGCTTATCAAACTTTGCCGGAGGATTATTACTTCTTACATTTAAGCCATTTAAAAAAGGTGACTATATATCTGCAAATGGTGTAGAAGGTGAAGTTGTAGCTGTCAGTATGCTCTATACTAAGTTGAAAACACTGGACAGTAAGGGCGTTTCATTACCAAATGGTAAGCTTGCCAACACTGAGATTGTAAACTGGGATTCTGAGCCTATTAGAAGAGTAGAGGTAGAGTTTGTAGTTCCATATGAGTACAATTTAAAACATCTCAAGGATCTCATGTATGAGGCGATGATCCAGAATGAATATATTTTAAAGGATCAGCCAATAGATACAGTAATTAAAAATCTTGATGCATATGGTATCCGTATCAGAAATACTGCATATTGTGATCCTAAGAAGTACTGGTCTGCTTACTTCAGAATGAATGATTTAATAGACCAGCAGATTGTTAATAATAACATCGAGCTTCGTATCGACCAGGTTACAGTTCATTTAAAGGATAGTAAGGACGATGGATACAAGGTAAATGCAAATACACAGGTTGAAGAGAAAGACAGTAAGAAGAAAAAGGACAACGACATTATAGAGAGTGATTATATTAAATAATTATTTTTAAATGTTTAATACAGCTCCTTATAAATACACATAAACGAATAGCATTTGCATAAAAATAAACTATGTCAATGATGTAAAAACCCCCGAAAGTCAGGCGTAAAAATCTGACTTCCGGGGGTTCATCATATTATGTGATGTTTTTGATTTAAAGCCATCTCATATCGTTGACATAGTTTTTTATTTACTATATTATCAATAGTATTAGTAGAGAGGACGTGAAATAATGTTAGATAAGAATACACATTTATTTGATAAGCAGGTAGAAAATCCAATATCAGTAGAAGATATTTTACAGCAGGTTTATATTGCTCTTAAGGATAAGGGATATAACCCGGTTAATCAGATAGTCGGATATATTATGTCAGGTGACCCTACATATATTACAAGTTACAACAATGCAAGAAGCCTTATTATGAAGGTTGAAAGAGATGAGCTTGTAGAAGAGGTTCTTAAGTATTTCATAAAGGGTAAAGGACTTTAATATGCGATTGATGGGCTTAGATTACGGTAATGTACATGTTGGTGTGGCGCTTTCAGACGAACTTGGTATGACTGCGTACCCTTTAGAAGTTATTAAGCGTAAAGATTCTAATAAGCTCCGTAAAACATTTGCAAGAATAGAAGAAATTGCCAGAGAATACAAGGTAGACAAGATTATTATCGGTCTACCTCTTAATATGGACGATTCAGAAAGTGAAATATCTAAAACTGTTATAGATTTTTCAGAAAACATTAAGCGTAGAACTGGACTCCCGGTTGAGTTATGGGACGAAAGACTCTCAACTTTAGAAGCAACTGACATATTAAAAGAAGCGGGCATTAAAGTACAGGATAGAAAGACTTATATAGATAAGATAGCTGCCTCATTTATACTGAGAAGATACATGGAAGAGAATGCATAATTCATGTATGTGTTTTTAATAAGCAGATTTATTTTTTAATCTGACAAGGTATAGGATGTATTTATGCATAGATTATCTATGTATTTATTTTTGTGTCTTATAAAATGATGTCATTTATATTGCAAATAAGTATTTAAAATATTCATATTTAAAAAGTTAAATTGTTTATTTAATTTTTGAATATGAGTATTTTAAATACATATAATATAAGTTTTGAATAATACATATATTAACGATATCAGTATTGGATGTTGTTCAATACTGATTTTGTAAATATAAGCATTATTCAAAACAAAGCTTCATATACAGTAAAACAATAAGAAATATATTTATAAAAAAAGGAGAACATTATGGAAAACATTAACAATGAAGAAGAAAGAGTTATTGAACAGGTAGAATTCGAAACAGAAGATGGTCAGAAGATCCTCATGAGCGTTATCGAAGAGACAACTATTGCAGGTGTTGATTACATCCTTGTATCATCAGATTTCGACGATGAATCAGAAGAAGGCGAAATTGAAGTATTACCTCTTAAGCTCATCAAGGAAGAAGGCGAAATCGCTTCATACGAGACAATTGAAGATGAAGAAGAACTTGCAGCAGTTAGTGAAGTATTTGCTAAGCTTTTATCAGAAGACGATATCGAACTTGATTATTAATTGAGGAGGGATGTTACATCCTTTAAAGAGGAAATGAAATGGATGAAGAAGTACATTTAAGAGAAGGAGCTTTATCAAAAGTTCCTTTCAATGAAAATAGTAAAAACTTAAATAAAGACTTAAATAAAGATGTAAAGAAGAATTGGAAGCAGAGAAATAACAGAAAGAAATTCTATAACAACAAGAAAAATGATGCTATTGAATCAACTGTTATGAAGAGTTCTGAAAACAAGAAGAATCAAAGAAGAGACTATAGAGATTTTTCTGATAAGAAGCCTGCAAACAGAAATGGTCAGAATGGCCAGAACGGTAATTATTCTAATAGAGTTACATTTGACAGAAATAAGAGATCAAAAGATACTTACAAGGTTGATAAGGCAAATGTACCTGAAGTTACAATGACAAAGACTCACAATATTACAGATGCCAACGGCAAACCAACACTTAAGATTATTCCTCTTGGTGGTCTTGAGCAGATTGGTATGAACATTACAGCATTTGAATATGGCGACAGTATTATCGTTGTTGACTGTGGTCTTGCATTCCCTGAAGAAGATATGCTTGGAATTGACCTTGTTATTCCTGATGTAACATATCTTAAGAATAATATTCATAAGCTTAAGGGCTTTGTATTTACTCATGGTCATGAAGATCATATCGGAGCTGTTCCATATGTATTAAAGCAGGTAAATGCTCCTCTTTATGCTACAAGACTTACAATCGGTCTTATAGAGTCAAAGCTTTCAGAACACAACATGTTACGTGATGTAACAAGAAATGTTGTACAGTACGGTGACGTTGTGGAACTTGGTGATTTCAAGGTTGAATTCATCAGAACAAATCACAGTATTACAGATGCCTGTGCATTAGCAATTACATCACCTGTTGGTACTGTAATTCACACAGGTGACTTTAAGGTTGACTACACACCTGTATACGGCGATCCAATCGATCTCCAGAGACTTGGTGAGCTTGGAAGACAGGGCGTATTAGCTCTTATGTGTGATTCAACAAATGCTCTCAGACCTGGATTTACAATGTCTGAGAAAACAGTTGGCGAAACTCTTGATAAGATTTTCAATGATAATAAGAACAGAAGACTTATTGTTGCGACATTTGCATCAAATGTAGACCGTGTTCAGCAGATTATTAACATTGCAGCTAAGTATGGCAGAAAGGTATGCGTTGAAGGACGCTCCATGACTAACATCATCAGAGTTGCCAGCGAAATGGGATATCTGGATGTTCCTAAGGGAATATTAATTGAAACAGATGAGATGAAGCGTTATGAGGATGAGCAGATTGTTCTTATTACAACAGGTTCTCAGGGTGAATCAATGGCTGCTCTTTCAAGAATGGCTTCAAATATTCATAAGAAGGTTCAGATTCAGGCAGGCGACTGTATTGTATTCTCATCATCTCCAATCCCTGGAAATGAGAAGTCTGTAGCCAGAGTAATTAATGATCTTTCAAGAAAGGGTGCAAAGGTTATCTTCCAGGATACTCACGTATCAGGACACGCATGTCAGGAAGAAATCAAGCTTATGTACTCACTTGTTAAGCCTAAGTTCTCATTCCCTGTACATGGTGAATTCAGACATCTAATCGGACAGAAGGAAGTTGCGCAGAGCTTAGGATATGATGACGATCATGTAATCATCGTTACATCAGGTACTGTAGTTTCATTATCAGAAGATAAGTATGAAATCGCAGGCCATGTTGAAACAGGTACAATCCTTGTTGACGGACTTGGTGTAGGTGATGTTGGTAATATCGTTCTCCGTGACAGACAGAATCTTGCTACAAATGGTATCGTAATCGTAGTTATTACACTTGAGAAATACAGCTGTAATGTAATTGCGGGACCTGACATTGTAACAAGAGGTTTCGTATATGTCCGTGAAGCTGAAGATTTACTTAACGAAGCGAGAGAAGTAGTATCTGATTCAGTAGAGCACTGTGCATCATCAAAGATTACTGACTGGAGTAAGATCAAGACAGTAGTTAAGGATGACTTAAGTGACTACTTCTGGAAGAAGATGAAGAGAACACCTGTTATACTTCCTATTATCATGGAAGCACACATGTGATATATCATTAAAAAGACTATGTTTCCTGTAAAGGGACATAGTCTTTTTGTTTGAGAAATGATACTATCCGCAAATTGTGTTATTATATCAAGGACATTTCATTTGGTATGAAAAAGAGGAATTATGATAACAGATGATAGAATAACAAGCTTTATTAAGTCGTTTATGACAGACAATACAGCTGAGATAAAGGATATAGAAACAAAGGCAAGGGAAGAGGGCGTTCCAATTATCCGAAAGGAAGCGGAAAGCTTTCTGCAGACCATGGTGGCAATGAACAGACCGGAGAACATTCTTGAGATAGGTTCTGCGGTAGGTTATTCCGGAATCCTTATGGCTACTGCTTATGTAGGGGCTCATATTACAACAATTGAACTGGATAGTGCACGTGCTGCCGAGGCAAGAGGTAATTTCGAAAAGCTGGGCCTTTCTGACAGAATAGATCTTATAGAGGGTGACGCAGCCGTTGTGCTTGAGGATCTTGCCAGAGAAAACAGGAAATTTGATTTTGTCTTTATGGATGCTGCAAAGGGGCAGTATATGTCATATTGGGGAAATGTAATAAAAATGCTTCACAGTGGAAGTGTTATCCTGACTGACAACTGTCTCCAGGAGGGTTCAATAATTCACTCCAGAAGTTTAATTACCCAGAGAGACAGAACCATTTATGACAGAATGAGAGAATTTTTATATAGCATAACCCATACTGAAGGAATAAGAACAAGTATGGTTCCTATCGGGGACGGTATGGCAGTATCGGTAATTGAGTAAAGTTACGATAAAAACAGTAATAAAATTAAACAATAATATAATCAAACAATAATCGATTCAGATGGTGATTTGAGAAAATATAATTTGTAATACAGTTAAACTGCAATAAAAATAGTAAAAGAATACTACATTAACAGAGGGAAATATGGAACACAGTAAGAGACTTAAGCCGGAGGTACTTGCACCGGCAGGTAACTTAGACATTTTAAAAATAGCTATAACATACGGTGCGGATGCCGTATATATTGGTGGTGAAGCTTACGGGCTCAGAGCCGCTGCCCACAATTTTACAAATGAAGAAATCGTAGAGGGGATTAAGTATGCCCATGAAAGAGGAAAGAAGGTATATGTAACAGCCAATATCCTCGCTCACAACGAAGACCTTGATGGTGTCAGAGAATACTTTAAGGAGCTAGATGTTATTAAGCCTGATGCCGTAATCATTTCTGATCCTGGTGTATTTGCCATTGCAAAGGAACTTCTTCACGATATTGAACTTCATATCAGTACACAGGCTAATAATATCAATTATGGAACGTTTAATTTCTGGCACTCACTTGGAGCAAGCAGAGTTGTGACAGGAAGAGAGCTTTCCATGGATGAAATTGCTGAAATCAGAAAGAATATTCCGGACAATCTTGAAATTGAGACATTTGTACATGGTGCCATGTGTATGTCATATTCAGGCAGATGCCTTTTAAGTAACTATATGACAGACAGAGATGCCAACAGAGGAGCATGTACACATCCATGCCGCTGGAGATACAGCCTTGTTGAAGAGAACAGACCAGGGGAATATTTACCTGTGTTTGAAAATGAGCGTGGAACATTTATATTTAACTCAAAGGATCTCTGCATGATCGATTACATTCCTGAGCTTGTAAATGCAGGAATCGACAGCTTCAAGATCGAGGGAAGAATGAAGACAGCCCTCTATGTTGCCACAACAGTAAGAGCATACCGTATGGCAATTGATGACTATTTTGAAGATGAAAATAAATACAGAGAGAGACGTGAGTTCTACAACAGAGAGGTTAACTCAGCTTCAAGAAGAAAATACACAACAGGATTTTTCTTTAATAAGGCAGATGAGACGTCTATGTTTTACGAATCAGAGCGTTCAGCACCGGATACATATCTCGGTACTGTTGAGAGAATCGATGAAGAAGGACGCGCTGTGTTAGAGCAGAAAAATAAATTCTGTGTTGGAGATGTCTTAGAGGTTGTTAAGCCAAGTGGTGAAAATGTTCCTATTAAGGTTTTATCAATCACTGATGATGAAGGCAACAGCATGGAATCATGCCCACATCCAAAGCAGATTCTCCATGTGGAATTTGACAGTGAGCTTTCAGAGCTGGATATTATCAGAAATCATGTAAGCAGATAATAAACAGACGGTTTGGAGATAATATACAAACAACACACAGATAATTCACAGACCGCACATACAAATAAATTACAGATACTAAAAACAGTTTAAATGTTAATTCAGTTTAACTTTAAACTGTTTTTTAGTTTGTAAATTCTCTATTAAATATATGCCGCCAAGGTACATATTTAGCTAAAAATGTTATAATGTGTAGAAAATTAGAATTTAATAAAAAGTATATATAGCAAATTATTTTATAAGAATTCTTATGAAATTTCGGAGGTATATAATGCCTAAAATAATACAAAAAGAAATTATATCGGAAAGATTACATAAGCTCCGTGAAAAGATGAAACCTGAAAATATAGATATGGTTATATTGTCTAACACGGACTATCACAATTCAGAATATTCAAGTGAATATTTCAAGGACAGAGAATATTTCTCAGGATTTACAGGATCTGCAGGAACACTGTTAGTTACAAAGGACAGTGCATACCTCTTTACTGACGGCAGATATTTCGTTCAGGCTGAATTACAGCTTAAAAATGGCGAAGTAAAGCTTATGAAGAGCGGTACAAAGGATGTTCCTACGATCAGTGAATTTGTATCACAGTGTGCTTCTGCAGCGGATCACATTTACAGAGTCGCATTTGACGGAAGAACAGTAAGTGCTTCATTTGGTGAAAGACTCAGCAAGATAAAAAATGTTGAAATAGAAGATACATTTTATGCCGGGGACTATATCTGGCAGTCAAGGGAAGATCAGGGATTTAATGAGATTTACCCATTGGATGTTAAATATACAGGTGAAGATACTGAAAGTAAGTTAAATCGTATAAGAAAGGCTATGGCTGATAAGGGTACAGGTATCCATATTGTTACAAGCCTTGATGATATAGCATGGATTCTTAACTGCAGAGGAAAGGATATTGTATATACACCGTTATTCTTTTCATATTTGATAATTACTGATAAGAAATGTACCGCATATGTAAATATGGCTTCCATTACAGATGAGGCAAAAATCAGCTTATCAGGTACAGTTGAATTTAAGGAATATGGCAGTTTCTATAACGAGATAAAAACTGAAATTTCTTCAAATGACACTGTTCTTGTGGATAAGAATAAGATTAATTATTCGATTCTTAAGATTCTTTCAGATTCAGGCTGTAATATCATTTACAAAATGAATCCTTCAACGGAATTTAAAGCAATTAAAAATGATACTGAGATAGAAAATCTTAAGAAGATTCACATTGAAGACGGTGTCTGCGTTGCAAAATTAATGTTTTACATTAAAAGATCAGCTAAGAAAAATGAGACTGTTACTGAGCTGGATGCAGTTCACTACATTGATAAGCTCCGTTCAGAGATTTCAGACTATGTTGAATTAAGCTTTCCGACTATAAGTGCAGCGGGTGCAAATGCCGCTCAGATGCACTATGCAGCGGATGAGGAAAATCAGAGCACTTTAAATAAGGGTGAAATGCTTTTAGTAGATTCCGGCGGACATTATTTACGTGGAACTACTGATATTACAAGAACATTTGCATATGGTGAATGTGATGAGGAAATGAAGCAGCATTTTACACTTGTATTAAAGGGTATGCTTGCTCTTTCTGATGCAGTATTCTTAAAGGGATGTTCAGGTTATTCGCTTGATATTCTTGCAAGAGCACCTATGTGGAAAGAGGGGCTTGATTACCGCTGTGGAACAGGTCACGGCGTGGGCTATATGACAAATGTTCATGAAGGGCCTAATGCATTCCGTTGGAGATATATACCAAATGTGAGTGAATACACGGAAATATTACCTGGCATGGTTACAACTGACGAGCCGGGAGTATATCTGGACGGAGAATACGGTATCAGAATTGAAAATGAACTGCTATGTGTTAACAGAGAGAGCAATGAATATGGTGATTTTCTTGAGTTTGAAACTCTTACCCACGCACCGATTGATGTAGATCTCATTGATACTGAAATTCTCACTGACAGGGAAAAAGAATTAATAAATAATTATCACAATGACGTATTCAGGGAATTAGCTCCATATATGGACGGTGATGATTTAAATATGTTAAAAAAATATACAAAAACTATTGTATAAATCCGATTTAAGATTTATAACACATACATTGGTTTTATATTAATGAAATGAAAGATATTAATGTAATTAACAAAATTAATATGATTAATATCATTAATATCTCAATTGCATTGATAAAATTTAAAGAATTAATACTCAAATATATAGAAAGGGAAATGATATCATTTGCATATCATTCTAAAAGAAAATGAATTACGTATGGAATTTACCTACAAAGGTTTTATTTGGTGAAGGAATGCTCAACGAGCTTCATAATGAAGAAATGCCGGGTAAGAAGGCAATGATCGTTATTTCTAACGGTAAGTCCATGAAAAACAACGGATGGATTGACGAAGTAATTGACGAGCTTGAGCAGGCAGGTGTAGAGAGTGTAGTATTTGACAAAATCGGACCAAACCCTACAGAGCCTGACATTATGGACGGTGTAATCTTCGCAAGAGAAAATGAAGTTGATTTCATCGTAGGTCTTGGTGGTGGTTCTGTTTTAGATGCCACAACTATTATTGCAGCCGTTGTACCTCAGAAGGACGGCGGAAGAGTGTGGGATTACGTAAATGGCGGTACAGGCGGTGGCAGACCATTAGAGGAGAAGTCACTTCCATATATCGAGATTACAACAACAGCCGGTACAGGCTCAGAAGTAGACAGATGGGGTGTTGTTACAAATCCTGAGACACATGAGAAGATTGGTTTCCAGGGAGATTTCGCATTTCTTGCAATCGTAGATGCAAGATTAATGCTTACAGTACCACCTGAATATACTGCATATCAGGGATTCGATGCACTTTTCCACAGTATTGAGGGATACATTTCAACAGCAAGAACAGCTCCTGCTCAGATGGTAGAAATTGCTGCAATCGGTAACATTGCACAGTATCTTCCTATTGCAGTTAAGGACGGAGACAATCTTGATGCAAGAGAAAAGGTTGCATTTGCCAATACAATGAGCGGATACTCAATGGAATTAGGTTCATGTACAAGTGAACATTCTCTTGAGCATGCCCTCAGTGGAAATCATCCTGACCTTCCACACGGTGCAGGTCTTATCATGATCAGTCTTGCATACTTCAAGCATTTTATTGATAAGCATGTATGTGACGAGAAATTTATGGAAATGGCCATTGCACTTGGTGCTAAGCAGATAAAAGGACCTTATGATTTCCTTCAGGCATTAGAGCGTCTTATGAGAGAGTGTGGCGTAGCTGACTTAAAGATGAGCGATTATGGAATTTCACCTTCTGAATTCCCGCGTCTTGTAAAGGAAGCAAGAGAAACAATGGGTGGATTATTTGAGTTTGATCCTGAACCTTTAACAGATGAAGAGGTGGAAGCTATTTATCTTGCTTCATACAGATAATCGCCCTTAAAAAATTAAAAAAATACCGTTAATTAACTACTTTACTATTAGGTAAAATTAATATATGTTAACAACATAGGAACTTAATTAAAATTATTAAATATATAATTATTACAATTAGGGAGATGTTATGAGAAAATTATACATTGACTGCTGTGGTGGCCTGAGCGGAGATATGCTTGTGGCGGCTTTGATTGATTTAGGCGTAAAGACAAATAAGATCACAGAAGCATTTGATACATTTACAGTTCGAAGTGGTAAGGAATTATCATACAAAATATCATATGAAGATTATGATGGTGTAAAAGCATGTGAATTTAATGTTATTTGTGACGAAAGTGAAAAGACATTAGAAGCTGCAACAGGCAATGCACATACACGTAGTCTTGAAGAAGTTCATGAAATGTTAGATATGTTCGACATGAGTGGCTATGCAAAGACTATTGCAAGAAGAATCTATAACATTATTGCAGGAAGTGAAGCTACTGTATATTCAATGAACCCTGGCGATATTAAGTTATTTGAGGATGGTTCACTTCAGACAATAGCCTGTATCGCAGCATTTGCAATCTGCTTTGACACTCTTGAAGCGCATGAAGTTATTGTGCCAAGAATTGTAGAAGGCAGCGGCGAAGTAATGACACATCAGGGTGAGAGAGTTGTTCCTGCACCATTGATCAGTCAGATTGCAGGATTCTATAATCTTCCTATCGAAAAGACAGGTACTGAGGGTGAGCTTATTACATCTGTAGGTGCATCAATGATGGCAGCCGTTATTACAGATACAAAGCCAATCGATCCTGAAGAAGTTAAGGATGCTAAGAAGAGTATTGGTTTAGGTCAGTGCCACCTTGAGAAGCCTGCCCTTATCAAAGCTTATTTCGTAGAGTAATTACAGATTATATCATTTGTGGAGGTATAACTTCGCATAATGAGTATTCGTGAATGTTTTACGGATAACATTCTTATAAAGCGTAAAAAAGACTTTGGAGTAATTTCCAAAGTCTTTTTTATTTTGAATATAATAATTAAAAATGAATTTTAACAAATGTTTTTAGATTATTTTTTAGTTATTATTCTTCGTCTTTTTTCTCTTCTGCAACTGCAGCTTCTTCATTTCCCTTATTTCTGAAGCCGAGGAATACAGGTAATCCAAGTAAGATAGAACCACCGATAATATTACCAATAGTTGCAATAAGCATATGTAATGGCATCATTGTCCAGTCTACGGCACCGCCAAGACCTACAACACCTAAAGTAAATAATCCGATATTTGCAATACAGTGCTCAAGGCCTGGGAAAACGAAGGCAGTAACAAATAATAATATAAAGAAAAGTTTAGCTGCTTCGTTCTTCATTTTCATATTGCCGTAAGCAGCGATACAAACAACGAAATTACAAAGGATTGCCTTAAGTAATAACTGCCATACGTTAAAATCTAAACGAGCCTCAATAATAGGCTGAATATATGACATAAGGCTTGCTCTCTGAGCACCGCTTAATACGAAAACGGAAACTACAAGAATAAGACCACATGCATTACCGAGGTAACACATTCCCCATAAGCCGAGTGTCTTACTGAACTTAACCTTTCTGTCAAACACAGGAATAATAGCTGTAAAGCAGTTACCTGTGAAAAGCTCCGCTCCTAAGAAAGAAATTGCAACAAGACCAATACCGAATGTTGATGCAAGTGCTAATCGTGCAACAGTAGGATTATCCTGGAATCCGGCGCCCATTGTAAAAGCAAACAATGTTGCGACACCAAGGAAAATACCTGCCATGAATGCACGCCAGAAATATTTTCCGGGCGTAGCAGATAAAGTTTTATATTTTGATAAAGCGATTCCGTTTATCAATTGAACATCATTCACTTAATATTCCCTCCCTATAAAAATAATAATATTTAGCTATTATAGTAAGAAAATATGCTGATTGTAAAGGGCGAATGGATTTTTTTGTACATTTATTTATACAATAATAAAATAAAGTGAAAAGGAATTTGCATTAAATTTAATTTAAAAAAAGGGATAAACAGGTTAAAATTATATAAGAATTTACAATTTATACATATATTGTATGGTATAATACTATATTAAATAGTTATGTTAACCATATAGACTATATGTTTTTTATATAGACCAAAGGGGGGAAAGTATCGATGAAGTTGTTCGAGAAGTCCAATAAGCTTGATTATGTGTGTTATGACATTCGTGGTCCTGTTATGGACGAGGCCAACAGAATGATTGAAAGTGGACGAGATGTTTTAAAATTAAATATCGGTAATCCTGCTACATTTGGATTTGAAGCTCCTGAACCTATTGTCGAAGAAATGAAAAAAAGACTTGTGAGTTCAGAAGGATATTCCCATTCAAAGGGATTATTGGAAGCAAGAATAGCAATATCTGAATATTGTTCTAAAAAGCATATTCCAAATGTTACACCTGATGACATTTACACAGGAAATGGTGTAAGTGAACTTATAACACTCACAATGAACGGATTACTCAATAACGGAGACGAGATGCTTGTTCCTGCTCCTGACTATCCTCTCTGGACAGCTTCAGTTACTCTTGCAGGTGGAAATGCAGTTCATTACATTTGTGATGAATCATCAAACTGGTATCCTGACATTGAGGATATAAGATCTAAGATTACGGATAAGACTAAGGGTATTGTAGTTATTAATCCAAATAACCCTACAGGTGCTTTATATCCAAAGTCATTACTTGAACAGATTGTTGAGATTGCAAGAGAGTATGATCTTATTATATTTGCAGACGAGATTTATGACAGACTCGTATTTGACGGCAAGGAACATATCTCAATAGCATCACTTGCTCCTGACAGACCGGTTATTACATTTAACGGTTTATCAAAGTCACATTTAATGGCAGGATACAGAATCGGCTGGATGTCAATCTCAGGTGATAAGTCTAATATAGAAGATTATATTGCGGGAATTAACTTATTATCTTCAATGAGATTGTGTTCAAATGTACCTGGACAGTCAATTATCCCTATGGCCATAGATATGCTTGATTCATCAGATGAGATGATTGTTCCGGGTGGAAGGGTTTATGAGCAGAGAGAGGCTATATATGAAGCAATCTGTGATATTCCTGGTTTAAGTGCTGTAAAGCCTGATGCTGCATTTTATATTTTCCCTAAAATGGATGTTAAGAAGTTCAACATTATTGATGATGAGAAGTTTGCTCTTGACCTTCTTAAAGAGAAGCAGATTCTTATCACTCATGGTGGTGGATTCCATTGGACAAATCCGGATCACTTTAGAATAGTATATTTACCTGATGTAAATATGATTGAAGAAGCAGCAGTGAAAATGAAAGATTTCTTTGCAAATTATAAGCAGAAAGTTTAAGTGGCGATTCAGACTATAGGATTAAGTAGTTAAGGATGTTGTATGAATAAAAAAATGCTTTTCGTATTCAATCCTAAAGCAGGAAAAGGAAAGATAAAGAATCATCTTATTAAAATAATGCAGATTCTTACGGCGGGAGGATACGATGTAACAATTTATCCTACAAAGTGCAGATTTGACGCATTTGAATATGTAAGACGTGTTGAGAGCAACTTTGACGTAATAGGATGCTGTGGCGGTGACGGTACCCTTAATGAGGTTGTAGGCGCACTGCTTAAAAATAAATCTAAGATTCCGATTGCGTATATACCGGGTGGAACAATGAATGACTGGGGAACAAATCTTGGTATGTCAAGCAACATGGAAACATCTGCGAAGATGATAGTAGATGGTTCACCAATGTTATTTGATATAGGAAAGTTCAACGGTAAGAATTTTAACTATGTGGCGGCCTTCGGTGCATTTACGGAAATTGCATATGATACATCACAGAAGTTAAAGAAGGTTATCGGTCAGACAGCCTACGGTGTAACGGCTCTCAGAGCTCTTATGAGACTGAGACCGTTCAATTTAAGAGTAGAGTGTGAAGAACGCACTTTAGAGGGCAAGTATTTATACGGTATGGCTAATAACTCCAATGTTATTGGGGGATTCAGACTGGATGGTATGCATACAGACCTGCATGACGGAAAATTTGAACTTCTCCTTATTAAGAAGTTTAAAAATCCGCTTGATTTTCCAAAGTTATTAAATGCAGCCATTATTCAGGATTATATTAATACTGATACTGTTGATGTAATTGAAACATCAAAGGCGAAGATAATATTTGATGAGCCTGTTAAATGGACTCTTGATGGAGAGTATGGTGGTAAGCATAAGGAGATAGACATTGAACTTGTTCATGATGCAATTAATTTCATTGTGCCTCCAAAGGACCGTAAACAGATTCGTCTTGAGGAAAAGAAAAAAGTACATTTACAAAAACTTATAGAAAAAAGGAAAAAAGTTTTTTGACATAAATGGCGTATTTAAGCCGTTTACGTGGCTTTTTACATTTGAAAAAAATCAAAAAACAGAATGTATTGATTTTTGTACAAAAAAAGTTTTTGAAAAGTGTTGACAGTGGTATATACGAATGTTAATATACCATTGTTGTCACGCAGTCGTGGCGGAATTGGCATACGCGCTAGACTAAGGATCTAGTGAGCATTGCGCTCGTGAGGGTTCAAGTCCCTCCGACTGCATTACTGAAACCCCCGCTCAATTGAGCGGGGGTTTTGTTTTAAACAAATTAAATTTTTCAGATGGAAATATTTAATTTAAACTTTCAATTTTATCTCTGCGGAAGTGTCGGAATCGGCAGACGAGCAAGATTCAGATTCTTGTGTGAGTAATCACGTGTGAGTTCAAGTCTCATCTTCCGCACTATTAAAAAAGCTCCTGTATTACAGGAGCTCTTTTTGTTGCATTTAAACCCAACATTTGTAGAATACATTGAATACAACATAAAGTTGTCATATAAAAACTACAATGCTATAATATGCACATATTTGTTTAGTTCTTTAGGAGGGTTTACCATGAAGCATATTAAGACACTTAACGAAAGAGTTTTAAAGGATACAATTGAGCATGGCGGTTGTGGTGAATGCCAGACATCATGTCAGTCAGCATGTAAGACATCTTGTACAGTTGGTAATCAGCACTGCGAAAACGAAAACAACAAGTAATACTTTCTAAAAGTATTTGAAGGGAGCGCTTTTTAAGCGCTCCTTATTTTATGTATTAACGTATCATAAATGAACAATTGGTAACGGAATATTTTTTGGGTTTATGATACAAATATAAGATGGGTTAAAAAGAGTAACTTATTATAAAGAGATAGGGGTTTTTGTGTAATGGTTCATCAGTATAAAAATAACGGTTACAACATTGTAATGGATATTAACAGCGGTGCGATTCATGTAGTTGATGATGTTGTTTATGACACATTATTACTTATGGATGAGCAGATGCTTCCGGAAGAAGAGGTTTTAGCAAGATATAATGCAAAATGCTCTGAGGGTGCAACAGATATCAGCACATCATATACAGAAGCAGAGATCAAAGAAGCATATGAGGAAATTAAAGAGCTTTATAATGCTGAAATGTTATTTACAGAAGACATTTACAAGCCTGTAATTGAAGATCTTGATAAGAGACCTATAGTTCTTAAGGCGCTCTGTCTTCATATAGCACACGACTGTAATCTTGCCTGTGAGTACTGCTTTGCAGGTAAGGGTGAATATCAGGGCGAGAAGGCCATGATGAGCTTTGAGACAGGTAAGAAGGCTCTTGATTACATGGTAGCCAATTCAGGCAGCAGAAGACATTTAGAGGTTGACTTCTTTGGTGGTGAGCCAACAATGAATTTCGAGGTTGTTAAGAAGCTTGTAGATTACGGTAGAGAGCTTGAGAAGAAGCACGATAAGGTATTCCGTTTTACATTAACAACTAACGGTCTTCTTGTTGATGATGAAATGATCGAATACATGAATAAAGAGATGTCAAATGTTGTTCTCAGTATTGACGGAAGAAAAGAAGTTAACGACAGAATGCGTCCTACAAGAAATCATGCAGGAAGCACATATGACATTATCGTTCCAAAGTACAAGAAGATAGCTGACAGCAGAAATCAGGAAAGATATTACGTAAGAGGAACATTTACTCATAACAACCTTGATTTCTCAAAGGATGTTTTACATTTAGCTGATTTAGGATTTAAGGAAATCTCAGTTGAGCCTGTTGTAGCTCCAAGCAGCGAGCCATATGCAATTAAGGAAGAAGATTTACCAACACTTCTTAATGAATATGACATCCTTGCAAAGGAAATCGTAAAGAGAACAAAAGAGGGCAGAGGCTTTGACTTCTTCCACTTTATGATTGATCTTGAAGGCGGTCCATGTGCAACAAAGAGATTACAGGGATGTGGATCGGGTTGTGAATATGTATCAATCACTCCTACAGGAGAGATTTACCCATGTCATCAGTTCGTAGGTATCGATAACATGGAACTCGGAAATCTTGATGAGGGTATTAAGAGAGAAGATATCAGACAGGAATTCCACAAGAGTAACGTTTATACAAAACCTGATTGTGAAAAATGTTTCGCTAAGTTCTACTGTAGTGGTGGTTGTGCAGCTAATGCATACAACTTCTCAGGTGATATCAACGGCAATTATGAAATCGGCTGTGAATTACAGAGAAAAAGAGTTGAGTGTGCAATTATGATTAAGGCAGCTCTTGCTGATACAGAATGATGAAATAGGGTGCAACGCACCCTATTTCTACGCAGTGCATATCAATGCACTTTTGATGCAATAAGGTGCGTTGCACTGAAATGTACTTTTAATGAAATGGGATGCGATGCACCCCATTTCATTGTGTTTATGACTATGTTTATTTTCTTAAAGGAAGGATCTGTAAGTTAATAATATGAGTAATAAAGAGTGGAGAGTATATACAAAGGCTGCTGATTTCAACGGTCTTGCAAAGGAATTTAATATAGATCCCGTTGTTGCGAGAATACTTGTTAACAGAGACATAAAAGAAAGCGATATTGCAGGCTTTGTTAATCCTGACTTTGGAAAGCTTCATGATCCATTTCTCATGAAGGGAATGAGAGAAACGGTTGATATTATTCACAGATCCATTTCTAACGGAGAGAGAATAAGAGCAGTCGGGGATTACGATATCGATGGTACTTCATCATGTGGAATACTTGTACGAGGCTTAACTAACATCGGTGCATATGTGGATGCAAGAGTTCCTCACAGAATAAAGGACGGATACGGAATCAATAAATCAATGATAGACATTGCAAAGGCTGATGGCGTATCCACTATAATTACATGTGATAACGGAATTGCTGCAAGAGAAGCGGCAGTCTATGCAAAAGAGTGTGGTGTTAAGCTTATTATTACGGATCACCATGAGGTTCCTTATGAGATTGTAAATGGAGAAAAGAATTATATTTTTCCGGATGCTGATGTAATTATAGATCCTAAGCAGCCGGGATGTGAGTATCCGTTTAAGGAATTATGCGGTGCAGGGGTGGCATGGAAGCTTATATGCGCTCTTGGAGTTGATGAGGAGATATTAATACAGACTCTTCAGCTTGCTGCATTTGCCACAATAGGCGATATCGTATCACTTCAGGGTGAGAACAGAATACTGGCTAAAAAAGGCCTCGAATTAATCAATAAGTTAAAGACTGTTTCTGAGTATTATGATTCCTATTCAGAATATGAAGAAATGGATTTTGTGGATGATTATGAGTCAGAAAGCTATGATATTGTAAAAAATGCTCAGAAATCAGCAGCCATTTTAGGTTTAAATGCTCTTATAAACGTCACAGGGTATACAGATAAGAATATCGGTGCATTTGAAGTAGGATTTATCCTTGGGCCATGTATAAATGCAGCAGGACGCCTTGATGATGCCATGAATGCGGTTAACCTGTTTTTAACTGATGATTATGAAGAAGCACTGGTAATTGCCAGTAAAATTAATGAACTTAATAACACCAGAAAAAATATGACACTGGATGCTGTTAACAGGGCAATCAGAATAATCAGTCAGGAGGGGCTTGCAGACAACAATGTTATAGTCTGCTATATTCCTGACTGCCATGAAGCTCTTGCAGGCCTTGTAGCCGGCAGAATTACGGCTCAGTACTATAAGCCGACGATTATCTTAACGGATGCCATGGGAGACTTTGAAGGACAGGCTAAGGCATCCGCCAGATCAATAGAGGGCTTTAACATGCATGAGGCACTTACATCAGTAAGTGATCTGTTGTTAAAGTTCGGTGGTCATAAAATGGCAGCGGGATTTTCCATTAATATTTCCGATATTCCGGAATTTACAAAAAGAATAAATGAATATCCTGCTGATCTGGGTACATATAAGGAAACAGTGTGGATAGATGTTCCAATGCCACCTTCTTATGTGAGTGAAAAGCTCATTAATGAAATAAATATGCTTGCTCCATTTGGAGAGGGCAATAAGAAACCGTTATTTGCCTTTAAGGGATTAAAGGTTGTTGATGCCCGTGTTCTTGGTCAGAAAAACAATTTCTTAAAGCTCTTACTTGAAATGGAAAATGGAAAGAGATTTGTCGGTGTAAAGTTTATCAGCGCCGGTGATAAGATTCCTCAAGCCGGTAATGTGGTATCTCTTACATATTTCCCGGAAATAAATATATATGATGGTAATAAAAGCCTTCAGCTTAGAGTTGAAGACTTCGTAAGTATAAGCTGAGAATAATTACAAAATAAAAACGGTCAGATTAAATCTGACCGTTTATTTTTATCTTTATATTAACTTGAAATTGTAAGCACACAGATATCTTTTATGTCAGGTATCTATATGATGTGATTTTCTGTTAATAAATGTTGTACTGTATTTTGAGTACATAATTTTCTGAGTTTTATAAATACTGAAGTATTCGGAAATCAGGTAACTTACCGCAACGCATATCATGGTGTAGTAAATCTGACTGGCACCAAATAATTCCACGGAGAATACTATGGCCGTGATCGGACTGTTTGTAACACCGCAGAATACGGCTGCCATTCCACATGCCACAACAAGTGGGATTGGAAGTCCAAACATAGGTGCAAGGAAACTTCCCAGTGAGGCACCTACGAACATGGCAGGAGCAATTTCTCCTCCCTTGAATCCGGCGCCCAGGGACACCGCCGTAAACAGTATTTTCAGCAGGAATACATACCATGGTGCGGAAACAAACAGTAAATCAGGAATCTGGCTGATACCTGTTCCAAGGTACTCATTTGACTGTAATACAAGTGTAAGAAGCGCTACAATTCCTCCACCTACAGCCATTATTAAGTACTGGTTCTTTAATACAGCTTTGAAGAACTTTGAAAATGTTTCAAATGCTACTATGTAGAGCATACTTACAGCCGCAAATATGATTCCGAGTAATACAAGCTTACTACCGCTGGCAAAGTTAATTGATGGAACATCACCTATTGAAAATGTAGTTACAGGTATTCCCATATATTTGGAAATACCTCTCGCAATAATTGCTGATAAGAAGCATGGTACGATGGCTGCGTAATGCATAACACCAACGCTGACAACTTCCATGGCAAATATTGATGAGGCAGCGGGAGCGCCGAAAACTACTGCGTAGCAGGCACCCATACCGGCCATAATAAGAACATGCTTATCATTTTCATCCAGACGGAAAATTCGTCCCAGTGTATTACCGAAGGATCCACCCATCTGGAAGTTGGCAGATCCTCGACCGCATGAACCACCACACAGGTGTGTAAGTAACATTCCTGAGAAGATGAGAGGTATTACTCGGAATGAAATTTTTTCACCGGACTGTACGGACTGGATAATAAGGTTACTTCCTGTATTTCCTGCCTGTCTGAATATCTGATACAGGAATACTATGAAAACACCTGCAAGAGGGAGGAAATATACAAGCCATGGATTTTCCAATCGGAGATTTGTGACAAAATTATATGCGTGTGTCGCAAATGTACCTAAAAAGCCAAGAACCACACCTAAAATAATGGAATAAAAACACCATTTTATAAGTGTTACAAAGGCTAATCTCTCTTTGTTGGCAAATTCGCCTACATCCTTTTTGTCATAAAAAAACTTTTTTGTAAAACGAGACATTATAAATCCCTTTCGGTCGGAAGACCAAACTTGCTTAAATGTGCATTAGAATATCTTTTGTCCATTGTAACTTCTTCACCAAACCAGTGTGGTGGAACATATTCATCTGCTTCTTCAACAGAATCAAATTCAACCTCTGCAACTACCAGTCCTTCAAGATCTTTTTCAAATATATCCAGTTCAATGGTAAATGCACCGTGAGGTATTTCATATCTCTTCTTTGAAATGATTATTCCATCACTTTTTGGTAAAAGATGTTCATAGGCTTCTTCTGTAAGTGGAAGATTGGCTTCTTCATGGGCTAAAGCCACGCCGCCTGATTTATATGTCATATAATATAAATCATTATCTTTTCTTACTCTGATTGCCGGAACTGTACAAAGATATCCCTGTTCGATAATTCGTAATTTATAACTATCTAAATTATCAGGTATTGATTTAACCAAAAATTTCTTTTCTATTTCCATAGTTTTATACGTAAATCCATTTATAAACAAAAAATAGCGATTTTCATCGCCGTTACAAATATATAATCTATATCAAAAAGAAAAAAAAACAATGAGGATTATTAAAAATGATAAGAAGAAAGAAAAATAAAAAACTGGCTTATAAAAATAAGCCAGTTCCAATAAATCTTTATTAAATAAATTCTTCTATTAAATGTCGGATTTATTTAAATAATTATTTTATTATCAGATTATTTCTTTTTCTTAGCTGCAACCTTAGCAGGAGCCTTCTTAGCTTCAGCCTTTACGTTAACAAGGTCCTTAAGAGCTTTACCAGGCTTAAACTTAGGTGCGATTGAAGCAGGAATCTGAATTTCAGCACCTGTCTGTGGGTTTTTACCAACTCTTGCAGCTCTTTCAGATGTTTCGAATGTACCGAAACCTACAAGCTGAATCTTGTTTCCTTCTTTAAGCTCTTCTGAAACTGTCTCGATGAATGCTGCTAAAAACTTCTCAGCATCTACCTTCTTAATGTCAGCTTTCTCTGAAATTGCAGCAATTAATTCGCTCTTATTCATAATTGTTATCCTCCCTCAAATTGGACAATTTAAAATACACGTTTTACTTATAATCTATTATGCTTTTATTGTCAATAAAAAAAGCCAAAAAGCTTGATAAAAAGTGACTTTCAAGGGATTTTTGGTTACAAATACAACTATATTTGAAACAATATTTTACTATTTGTTAATTTATTATCAGAGTGCTATTATTTAAAAATGAACATATGTTAACGGATTGTTATTAATAATGGAGTAACACCGCTTTTTTAGCAGATTTGGAGAAAATAAAATGAAAGATGGCGACACCAAAAAGATTTCAGTAGCGGTGGTAAAAAGATTACCAATATACAGAAGACATTTGAAGGACTTAATGGATGCAGGAATATACAGAATCTCATCAAAGGAACTGAGTCTCAGAATGAAAACCACATCATCTCAGATAAGACAGGATTTGAATCAGTTTGGTACATTTGGTCAGCAGGGGTACGGTTATAACGTAAGAAATTTATATGATGAAATATGCAGTATTCTCGGTCTGAAGGAAAAACATAACACTATAATTATAGGAACAAGCACAACATTAAGAGCCCTAATAAGCAAACATAATCTGCTTGGAAGAGAGTCATTTCCTGTTGTGGGAGTATTTGATACAAACAGGGTAAATGTAGGAGAGAATCTGGACGGATATATAATTAAGGATCTTAAGGATTTAAAGGATCTTCTTAAGGAAACTACTGTAGATATTGCAATAGTTGAGCTTTTCAAAAATGAAGTTAAGTCCGTGGTTAATGAATTAATCGACAATGGAATTAAGGAAATCCTCAATATTTCTGATACGGATCTCAGATATGCGTCAGACGTACATATTGAAAATATTAATATTTCGGATGCGCTTTTAAGACTGTCATTCCATGCATCTGAAAGAAAAAGAGAAGAAGCAGGCGATTTATCTGAAGATATGTGATAAAGGAGATACTGTATGGAAAGATTGTATAGTGCAGAGCAGGCAAGAGAGGTAGACCGTCTTACAAGTGAAGAGTGCCATATTCCGTCAATTTTACTTATGGAAAGGGCGGCTCTACATATTTCAGAGAGAGTTGCAAATGTATATGACAATTCAATAAGAGATAATGCTTTTGTAAAAAACAAAAAGGTTTTAGCTGTGGCTGGTTCCGGTAATAACGGTGGTGACGTTGTTGCGGCGACAAGACAGTTATCAGAGAAAAATATAGTATGCGACATTTATGTTATTTCAAAAAACGTAAAGCCATCCTTAAAGGAACAGATTGATATGGTATCTGCCATCGGCTTAAATATATTTTATGAATGTCCTGATATGTCTCAATATGGAATTATTATTGACGGCGTATTTGGAACAGGGCTGGACAGAGATGTATCAGGTAAATACAAAACTGTTATCGAAGAAATTAATAAAGCAGGTTCATATATAATTGCCGCAGACATACCTTCAGGAATATCTGCAGACAGCGGTAAGGTCCTCGGCTGTGCAGTAAAGGCCGATGAAACGCTTGTATTTGGAAGAAACAAGCTTGGCCTTACACTTTATCCTGCATTAGATTATGTGGGAGATGTACATGTATGCAAAATTGGCTTCCCTGCATTTATTGAAAAGAAGGTTGCGGACACATATTTCTTATTAGAAGAAAATGATGTAAACATTCTCAAAGACAGAGAGGACAATTCCAATAAGGGAACATTTGGTAATATACTTGTTGTGGCAGGTTCAGAAAATATGGGCGGTGCTGGAATTTTAAGTGCATCATCTGCATTACACAGCGGTGCAGGCAAAGTTACAGTCTGTACTCATGTAAGAAATAGAACTGCAGTTTTAAGTCATGTTCCTGAGGTAATCCTTGAACTTTATGACAGTGATGAGACTGAAGCAATCTGCAACTGGATAAGAGAAAATGTAAACGGTTTCAGCTCTGTAATAGTAGGTCCTGGCCTTGGCATGGGCGAAGAATCAGGAGCCATTGTAAAAGCTGTTCTGGAATCCTCAGAAATAAGTACAATTATTGATGCTGACGCATTGAATATCTGCGCCGAAGAACTTTGCAGAAATGAAAATGTATTCCTATCAAAGAGAAGAAAGTACAATACCATAATTACTCCTCATATTAAGGAATTCAGCAGACTGACAGGACTCAGCGTTTCTGAAATTAAATCTGATATTGTAAATGTTGCTAAAATCTGGGCTAAAAGATTAAATGTCATTTTAGTTTTAAAAGATTCAAAGACAATAATTACAGACGGATACAGAGTTATCATTAACAATTACGGATGTAATGGAATGGCAACAGCAGGTTCAGGTGATGTACTCTCAGGAATTATCGCCAATGCTGTACTTAGTACTCCAGAATATTCATATACTTATACAGATGAAGAAAAGAAGTGTGCTAATCAGGCACAGCTTGAAAACGTTGCCAGAGGAGTACTGCTTCACGCACTTGCAGGAGAAGCTGCAAGAGACGTAAATGGCAACAACAGTATGAGTGCAACTGATATTGTTAAAGGGATTGGCATTGTGCTAAAATAAATATTTCAAGTATTTACAATTGAAGGACAATAGAAATGGATGATTATAAACGAGCCTACGAAGATGTAAATCTCGACGTAATAAAAAATAATGTAGATATTATTATGAAGAGAACAAAGCCGGGAACTAAGGCTCTGATAGTTGTTAAGGCGGATGCATACGGACATGGCGATGTGCCGGTAGCCAGAGCACTTGAATCAAGAGCTGACTATTTTGCGGTTGCTACAGGACCAGAGGCAATTAATCTTAGAGAAAATGGTATAACAAAGCCAATTCTCATACTTGGATTTGTTGCATATGAAGAATATGAAGATCTTATAAATAATGATGTGGATCTTGTAATATTTGATAAGGAATCTGCAGATGCCTTATCTGAGGCAGCTAAGAAAATTGGTAAAACTGCCAAGTGCCACGTAAAAGTGGATACTGGTATGAGAAGAATAGGTGTTGAGCCGGTTAAGGAAAGTGTTGAGATTGTAAAATATATCAAGGATCTTGATAATGTTGACGCTCACGGTATATTTACACACTTTTTCGCAGCGGACAGCGTGGACAAGAGCCGCGCACAGAAGCAGTATAAGCTATTTACTGGCTTTATAGACATGTGTAAGGATGAAGGGGTAACATTCGACATTTGTCACTGTGCTAACTCAGCTGCCGCAATGGATATGCCTGAAACAAATATGGATATGGTAAGAATAGGAATTTCCATGTATGGACTTGATCCATCAGAAGAAGTTCCAGTGGCAGAGGCCGGATTAGCTCCTGCAATGTCTCTTAAATGCAGAATTTCCATGGTAAAGACAATACATAAGGGCGACAGCGTAGGCTACGGCGGAGTCTATGTGGCAGATGAGGACAGAAAGATAGCAACACTGTCCATCGGCTATGCTGACGGCTATCCAAGAAGCTTATCTAATAAGGGATATGTACTTATAAATGGTAAGAAAGCTAACATAGTAGGTAACATTTGTATGGATCAGCTCATGGTTGATTGTACGGATATTGAGGATGTAAAGCGTGGTGATATTGTTACCATGATTGGTACAGACGGTGATGAATCTATCAGAGTTGAGGATTTATCAGCAATTTCCGGAAGATTTAACTATGAATTTGTATGTGGAATAACAAAGCGTATTCCAAGAAATTATTATGAAAATGGTAATTACATTAGTACACATGAGCATTTTCACGAAAAATGGTAATTACATTAATGCACATGAATAAATACCCATGAGTATTTTCATGAAAAGTGGTAATTGTGGATTTATGAAAGGATGTTTAGTATGAAGGACGATTCTCCCCGAGAAAAGAAAGGATTTTTTTCTGTATTTAAGAAATCAAAACAAAAGAAGAGTGATGAAGAAGTAACTGAGGAAATTAAGGATATTGTTCAGGAAAGTCATGAGGCCGGTGTCATAGCAGAGAACACCGTAGAAATGATTAACAATATTATTGATCTTGGTGAAAAGACTGTTTCTGATGTTATGACACACAGAAAAAATGTTGTTTTCATGGATGCCGAAGCAACCCTCGAAGAAACATTTGAAAAAACAATGCAGGACGGATTTTCAAGATATCCTGTATATGTAGATAATATTGATAACATTGTTGGTATCTACCATATAAGAGACCTTGTTAAATGCTATTTCAAGCCTGAAAACAGAGGTAAGACTTTACTTCAGTTAAGCGAAGAACTTCTTATGGAGGTTTCTGCAGTTCCTGAAACAAGACTTATAAGTAAGCTCTTTAAGGAAATGCAGCACAAGAAGTCCCATATGGTTTTAGTTGTAGACGAATATGGTGAAACAGCCGGCATTGTTACAATGGAAGATGTGCTTGAGGAAATTGTCGGTAACATTTGGGATGAGCATGATGAGCCTGATACAGGTATCGATAAACAGAAAGACGGATCATACTTATTATACGGCCACACAGAATTGTCAGAGGCAGGAGATGCCTTAGACATAGAGTTTGGCAATGAGAATATTGAAACCGTCAATGGATTTATGACATACAACCTTGGACACATTCCTCAGGAGGGCGAAAAGTTCTCTTTTGAATTTAAGGGGTATTTATTTGAAATAATAAGTGTAAAGAACAGAGTGGTTGAAGAAGTTAAGGCTACAAAGCTCTATGATTATTCAGAAGACTAATGTTTTTAACAACTGTTTTAATATGATTATTTAAATGGTTTAGATAGCCGATAAATTGTCGGTTATCTAATTTTTAAAAATTAAAGAAAAAAATAGACAAAAAAATAAAGTTTCATTGACAATTTACTTATTAAATTGTACAGTAAACTATATTTTACTTATTATAATTAAATTACAAATTAAAAATAGGAGGTGCGAAAGTGAGAAAAGCAGTTTTTTCATTGCTTGTAGAAAACTCTTCAGGCGTGCTTAGCCGCGTTTCCGGTCTTTTCAGCAGAAGAGGATATAATATTGAATCTTTAACCGTAGGTGAAACCCTCGATCCAAACTATTCTAGAATGACAATTGTCGCATCAGGTGACGAAGACGTTTTAGATCAGATTGAAAAGCAGTTGGGTAAACTTATTGATATTAAAGAAATCAAGGAACTTCCTATTTCAGAAACAGTATGCAGAGAATTAATACTTGTAAAGGTTGCATGTGATGCTGCACAGAGAAGTGAAATCGCTTCACTTTCTAGCATTTTCCACGCGAAGGTGTTGGACGTTGCAGAAAATTCAGTTGTAATTGAACTCACAGGCAATCAGTCAAAGCTCAATGCATTTGTCAGCTTACTTAACAGCTACCATATCATTGAGATAGCAAGAACAGGTATTACTGCCCTTGAAAGAGGAACTGAAACTGTCCAATAAATAACATATAATGTATTTAATTTTATGCATTATGTGGTATCATTATAAAAATTAATCTCAGGAGGATAATAATTATGTCAGAAGCAAGAATTTTTTATCAGAACGATTGTGATTTATCATTACTTGATGGTAAGAAGGTTGCAATCATCGGTTACGGTAGCCAGGGTCATGCACATGGCTTAAACTTAAAGGAGTCAGGTGTTGACGTTGTTATCGGTCTTTACGAAGGTTCAAAGTCAAAGGCTAAGGCTGAGGCTCAGGGACTTACAGTAATGAAGACAGCTGACGCTGTTAAGGTTGCTGATATTATTATGGTTCTCATCAACGACGAATCACAGGCTAAGATGTACAAGGAAGATATCGAGCCAAATATCAAGGACGGAGCAATGCTCATGTTCGCTCACGGTTTCAACATTCACTATGGTCTTATTACACCTCCTGCAAATGTTGACGTTACAATGATCGCTCCTAAGGCTCCTGGTCACACAGTTAGAAGTGAGTACCAGGAAGGTAAGGGAACACCTTGTCTTGTAGCTGTATACCAGGATGCTACAGGTAAGGCACTTGACCTTGCATTAGCTTATGCAGCAGGTATTGGTGGAGCAAGAGCAGGTGTTCTTGAGACAACATTCAAGACAGAGACAGAGACTGACCTCTTCGGTGAGCAGGCTGTTCTTTGTGGTGGTGTTACAGCTCTTATGCAGGCTGGTTTCGATACACTTGTTGAAGCTGGTTACGATCCAAGAAATGCATACTTCGAGTGTGTACATGAAATGAAGCTTATCGTAGACCTTATCTACCAGTCAGGTTTCAAGGGAATGCGTTACTCAATCTCTAACACAGCTGAGTACGGTGATTACATCACAGGTCCTAAGATCGTTACAGACGAGACAAAGAAGGCTATGAAGGCTGTATTAAAGGATATCCAGGACGGAACATTCGCTAAGGACTTCCTTCTTGACATGTCAGATGCCAGTGGCAGAGTACACCTCAGCGCACTTAGAAAGAATTCTGCAGCTACACAGCTTGAAGTTGTAGGTGAAGAAGTTAGAAAGCTTTACAGCTGGAACAACGAAGACGATAAGTTAATCAACAACTAATTATTAATAATTAAGTGGTTAGATATCGTTTAGATATATGATAAAATATAAGCATTACCGAATAGGGATGCTTAAGGGATTAAATCCCATAAAAAGGCGTAGTCGAATTATTTGGCTATGCCTTTTTTTGTGTTTTCGGGGATATTTGTACCAATGCAATTGAATCCCACTTTTATATGCTTAATTTTATTTGTTTAAATGAAGTTTTGTCTTGTTTGTAATCAGCATGAAGAAGTGGCAACGCCAAAAAGGGAGGCGTGTATGAATAAAATTTATAAAAAAGTTATTGGGAACAGCAGGGATTTGTGGTCTGAGCGTAAGCTTACTTACTGCAACACCGGTTTTTGCAGATGAAACGGGTGGCACAGGCGGAATAGGTGAACCTGTGGCAGAACTTGTGAAGGTCTGTGGCTATGATGCACTGGCCGGAAGCACATCAGCTATTGCTGCGGCGGGAGTATGCAGAAAGAGAATAAACAGATAATCAAAGTTAGTTGAAAAATCTCCCGTGATATATAAACTTTATAATTTGTTAATGGAGCTTATATATGATATATTCTATAATTAACTTAAAGTATACTTAAAAGGTATGAGGGGAGGTGTACACAATGCAATTTAAGAAAATAAATGATCTTAAATTCCAGGTAATCCTTAATAAGGATGACATGAATAATTTTAATTTAACAATGGAGGATTTCTTTGGTAATAACACTAATAAAATTCATTCATTATTAGACACCCTTATGGAAAAGGCCAGAGAGCAGATTGGTGTCAACATGGACAATACAATTATGTCTGTTCAACTTGTACCACAGCCTAATCATACATTCCTTTTAACTGTTAGTGGCAGAAAGCCTCAGGGTAACGGAGAGGTAAATGATAACAGGAAGTCGGATAAGAAACAGGACGACGATGATATGATGCCGGATATGTTTAGCGGCTTTAACGACATGGATGAGGATTTCATCGATGAAGATGAGATGATAAAGCCTAAGAAACCGGTTGAGTTAAACAAAGAGATTCTCGATAAAAGAATACTTTACAGATTTGATTCTCTTGAAGACCTTGAAATGTTTGCAGCTTCAATAGAATCGACATGGGGAATTAATAATACATTATTTAAGGATGGCGACAGCTATTATCTTGTATTATTAAGAACAAGAATGTCTACTGAGAAATATCAGAAATTACTTATTAAGGCATTGGAATATGGCACATTTGAAGTGGCTGATGACAATGTAATTGCATATGTAATGGAACACATGGATGTTCTTTTAAGCGGCAATGCACTTTCACAGATAAAGAAGTACGCCGTATAAATACTACACAGTTATGGAGGGCATATGAGATATCCAAAGTTTTTAGAGAACGGAGGAACAATAGGTTTTACTGCTCCGTCATTCGGATGTACAACAGAACCATATAAATCCTGCTTCGAAGAGGCGTTAAAGAGATTTGAGGAACTCGGTTACAAAACAGAGGTTACACCTGATTGTTATATGTCTGACGGTGTGGGCATAAGCACAGATCCTAAGGAGTGTGCGAAGGAACTTGAATATATCTATTCTGGCAGTGAATCAGATGTAATCATTTCTGTAGGTGGTGGTGAGCTCATGTGTGACACTATCGCAGAGGTTGACTTTGAGAGCCTTAAGAAATGTGAACCTAAGTGGTATATGGGTTATTCAGACAATACTAACTTTACATTTCTTCTTAATACTCTCCTGGATACAGCTTCCATTTACGCTCCATGTGCGCCAAGCTTTGGAATGAAGCCATGGGATAAAGCATTACAGCAGGATATGGATATTCTTACAGGTAAGACAAGTTCAGTTAAGGGATTTGATAAGTGGGAGAAAGAGTCACTTAAGTCAGATGAAAATCCATATGCCCCATATAATTTAACAGAAGAAAAAAGATTATATATCTATAAAGGTAATACACCTATTGTAGAAGCTCCTACAGTAGAGATGATTGATATGGCAGCAGAGTCAGGTCAGCCATTACCTGCAATTAAATCTGTTGATACACCTGTTAAATTTAAGGGAAGAATAATTGGCGGATGTCTCGATACATTAATAACACTCTGCGGAACAAGATTTGACAAAGTTAAGGAGTTCACAGAGAAGTACAAGGAAGACGGTATTATTTGGTTTATCGAAAGCTGCGATTTATCAATGCTTCAGATTAGAAGAGCATTGTTCCAGTTTAAAAATGCAGGATGGTTTAACCATGCAAGCGGATTTATTTTCGGAAGACCATGTCACTTCAATGAGACAGAAATCGGTGTAAGTGCATATAATGCAGTCACATCAGTACTTGGAGACTTTGATAAGTACATTGTAATGGATGCGGATATCGGTCATTTACCACCAACAATTCCAATCGTAAGCGGTGCCATTGCAGATGTTACGGTTGATGACAATATTTCAATACAGTATATATACGAATAAAATGGCAACGCGCATGACAGCGTAGCGCATGCCAACGAAGTGCATATTTAAATTCTTAAAGATGTCCGATTGTGGGGTTATCTCTATAATCGGGCATCTTTTATTAAAAATGGAAAGTTATAATGCCCGTATTTCTTGCAAAGAGAAGTCATATATTCCCTTGTTTTCTTGCAAAAACCCTCTATAAAATATATAATTTTCATTAATTGTCTTTATTGAATTAGGAGGTAGGTATGTCTGAAAAGGTAAGCATAGAAATTACTCTGGACGGAAAATCATATTTACTTACTGGAGATGAAAGTAAGGAATATATGACTAAATTAGCTGATTATATCAGCCAGAAAGAGGCAGCGTTAGATAGTGATGATAAAATCAGAGAACTTCCTAACAGACTACGAGATTATATGATGCGTTTTTGCATTGCAGATGATTATTTCAAAGCTTTAGATGAAATAATGGATCTGAAAACAGTCATTGAGAAAAAAGACGAAGAAATATATGCACTTAAGCATGAGCTGGCAAAGACACAGACAAATCTTTCTCATATAAAGCATAATATTCCTGCAAATAATAAGAAGACCGAACCTGAAGCTGAAGAGCCTCAGAATGTGGAGAAAGAAAATGAATAAGGTTGAGCTTTTAGCTCCGGCGGGAAGTCTGGATATCTGTAAGGCAGTTATAAATGCCGGTGCAGATGCGGTTTATCTCGGTGGCCAGATGTTTGGTGCCAGAGCTTTTGCACACAATTTTACGGTAGATGAAATAAAAGAAGCGTTGGACTACGCTCACAACAGAGGTGCGAAAATCTACCTTACAGTTAATACACTTCTTAAAAATGATGAAATATACAGAGCCATAGAATATCTTAAGCCTCTGTATGAATATGGATTGGATGCGGTTCTTGTTCAGGATATGGGATTGATGCGCCTCTTAAAGCTTTACTATCCTGATATGGCTATACACATAAGTACTCAGATGAATGTTACAGGGGAACATTTCCTGAAATATTTAAGAGAGTGCGGGGCAGAGAGAGTTGTTCTTGCAAGAGAGCTTACTCTTGATGAAATACGACATTTACATGATGAATGTGATATTGAATTAGAGGTATTTATTCACGGAGCACTTTGTTACTGTTATTCAGGACAGTGCTTTATGAGTTATGAGGCAGGTGGAAGAAGTGCCAATAAGGGTGCCTGTGCAGGACCATGCAGACTTCCATATAAAAGTGAAAGTGGTGAGACGGGATATTTACTCAGTCCTAAGGATCTTATGTCCATACAGTCATTACCTGATATTTTAGACAGCGGTGTAGCTTCTCTTAAAATAGAAGGAAGAATGAAAAATATAAAATATGCCGCCGGAATCACTCATATGTACAGAGAGTATATTGATAAGTACTACGCATATGGCAGAAAGGGCTATGTTGTTAACGAAAAGGATGTAAATGACATGCTTGACCTCTACAACAGAGGTTTCGAAACAACGGGATATTTTTATACTACAAAATCAAGGGATATGATGAGCTTAAGCCGTCCTAATCATATGGGTACTAAGGCGTTAGAGGTTATTGAGAACAAAAAGGGCAATATTACCTTTAAGGCTTTAGAGCCTATAAACCATGGTGATGTATTTGAAATCGACAGAGAGAATTCATTTACAAGCGGTAAGGATTTAAATGTCGGAGAATTTTTAAATGTAAATCTTCCTTCTAAATATAAGCTTGGTAAGGGAACAATCCTCTACAGAGTAAATAATGCCAGAATTGAAGGAGAAATCTTAAGAGATTTTGTGGAAAATGGTAAGGAAATATACTTATCCATTGATATTGCGGCAATTAAGAATGAGCCTATCAGAGTTACTGTTTCTACATATAATGAACTCCTTGATGAGTACATTTATGCAACTGCAGAAGGAGCTGTTGTTCAGCCAGCAGAAAACAGACCTGTTACTGAGGACGACTTACTAAAGAAGGCGTCAAAGCTGGGCGGAACTCAGTATTCATTAGTTTCTGCACAGGCTCATGTGGATGGTGATATATTTATTGCCATTGGAGATATCGGCAAGGTCAGAAATAAGGCAATTGAGCTTCTGGAAAATGAGATAAGAGCGAGATTTGCAAGAAAATACAACGCTCCACAGGAAGAAGATACAGTTGTTGAATCACACAAATCTGAAGACGCTCCATTTATTTCTGCTCAGGCTTACAAGTTAGAACAGGCAGATGTTCTTGCGGACGCGAAAAATGTCTCCAGAATGTATATTTCATATCACTGCATTTATGAATATAGAAATAAGCAGTGGAAACTAAAAGATGATGCCGTTAAGGTGGTGGAAAGAGCAAAGGAACATAAAAAGGAAGTTTTCATTGCCCTTCCTGCTATCGCCAGGGAATCCAATGTTGGGATGACTGAAAGTCTTTTGGAATCAATACTGAATGACAGTTTTTCTGACGGAATGCTTATCCGAAATATGGAAGAATTATTAATATACAAAGAGTATGTTAATAAGAATAAAGACAATTGTGCGAAAAAAATAGTATTAGATAGCAACATATACGTATATAATAAAGAGACAAAGATTTTCTTATTAGAAGAATATCGTGATATGTGCATTGATCGAATTGCTTCACCTATTGAACTAGATGAAAATGAGTTATCAGATCTGGTAAATGAAGTTCCGATGGAAATGGAACTTACGGTTTACGGAAAAGTGGCCGTTATGCAGTCAGAACAGTGTATTAAGAAAACACTCAATACATGTGATCATTTATTTGGGATGGAATCGATCATACAAAATGGAAGTAATAAGCATAACAATGCAAAAAATAACGTATCATACAGTATGTTATGTCTTTGTGATTATTGCTTTACTACTATATTTGACTATAGGGCAAGAGATATTGACATTTCATTGGCGAAAAAACTGGATTGCGGAAGTATAAGATATGACTTTACTACGGAGTCTGCTGATGAAGTAATGGAAATATGTAATAAAATGCCTAAAGCCTGGAGGTAGGAATGGTGTTAGTTGAAATTTCTAAGTATATCTTTACTGCAGTCATAGCTGTCTATGTTCTTGTATCATTTATGGGAGCATCGATACGTAATGATAAAAACCGCAGATGGATATATGCAACACAGAGTACAATGACATTCATATTCCACTTATTGGGATATGTAATATTGTTCTTAAACAATGGCAACGATATAAAATATCTGGTGCTTTATTGTTTCGAATTCGGATTGGCATTTGCAACAATTGTTGTATACGACGTGATTTATCCGAAATCATCAAAGCTTCTTGTTAATAACATGATATTCCTTATGAGTGTGGGATATGTATTTATAGCAAGACTTGATTTTGATCAGGCTATAAGACAGTTTATATTTGCCTGCATCGGAATCGTAATAACATTCTTTGTTCCTATGGTAATAAAGAAATTTAAGAAAATGAGAGATTTAGGATGGATATATGCTGCAATCAGCTTTGTTCTCCTCTTGGTACTTTTATTCAGTGCAAGAGCGTACGGCGCTAAGATTAACATCTCATTAGGACATATAACAATTCAGCCATCTGAATTTATTAAGTTATTATTTGTGTTCTTTATTGCTTCTATGTACAACAAAGCACTTACATGGAAAAAGTTATTGTTAACAACACTTGCGGCAGCGGCACAGATAGTAATGTTTATTGCATCTAATGACCTTGGTGCAGCCCTTATATTCTTCGTTGTATATATAATGATGACATTTGTTGCAACAAGAAGACTTATACTCTTTTTAGGAACTACAGGATTAGGAGCTTTAGGAGCATTTTTAGCTGCAAAGACAGTTCCTCACGTAATGAAACGTATAACTGCATGGAAGGATCCATGGTCAAATATTTACGGTTCAGGATATCAGATTGCATATTCTTTATTCTCAATTGCTGCAGGTGGCTGGTTTGGTGTTGGCCTTACACAGGGAAGACCGGACACAATACCATTCGTTGCAAATGATATGATTTTTGCAGCAATCGCAGAAGAAATGGGAATAATTGTTGCCATCGGAGTATTATTTGTATTCCTTAACTGTCTTATTCTTACAATGAATATCGCATCAAGATGTAATACATTATTCTACAGACTTATTGCTGTTGGATTCGGTGTTACAATGGCATTCCAGGTATTCTTAACAGTAGGTGGTGTTCTTAAGATTATTCCACTTACAGGTGTTACACTGCCGTTCGTAAGTTATGGTGGTAGTTCACTTATCTGCTCATTGTTTATGTTTGCCGTTATTAATGGTATGTACACAATGAGACAGGATCCTAATGAAGCAGAAAAGGCTGATATTACTTATAGAAGAAGAGAGCATAAAAAAGTAGAAGAAAAAATTAAAAAAGACCCTGATTTAACTGAAGATTTCAGTGAATACTTTAAAGACGGTGTTGATATAAATATTCCTGATATAAAAACGGATTCATCATCAAAGAAAGTTGAAAGTGACAAGGGGCATACAAAATTTTACAGTCCGGACGATTTTAAAAATATAGATGACTACAATGAATTCGATGATTCTAAGTTTTAAAATCAAATTATAGAAGGTGGTGATAGCTTGAAGAATAATGATGACAAGAATGTCAACAAAAAAGAAGTCAAAAAAGATGTTAAAAAAGACGTCAGAAAAGAAAAGAGTTCATTTTTATCAAAGCCTGTTGTTAAACCGGAAAAAACAAGAAAAAAGAGAAATGTTGAGACAAATATCATCTCATTCATTTTCATCGGTGTTTTCTTTGTAATGATTATTTATTCAATATTCTTTACATCATCAGAGGCAGAGAGTATTGCGGAGAGTCCGTATAACCCAAGAAATGCCACAGATCGTGCGCCTGATGTAAGAAGAGGTACAATCTATGCAAATGATGGAACAGTACTTGCTACTACAGAGGTGGATGAAGACGGTAAGGAAGTAAGAAAATACCCTGAAGCAAATCTCTTCTCACTTGTTGTAGGTATGAGCAGAGGTGTTGGTTCCGGTGTTGAAGGCGGTGCCAATACGGAATTGACAACATCAACATCAAAGCAGGAAGTTGAAAAGACTGAAGGACAGACTTCGGCAGAGTATTATGGAGACAGTGTATATACTACACTTGATCCTGAACTTCAGAAGGCTGCTTACGACGCACTTGGTGATTATCATGGTGCAGTAGTTGCTGTTGATACTCAGACAGGTGAGGTTCTGGCAATGGTTTCAAAGCCTGACTTCGATCCTAATGAGGCAGGAACAAAATATAACGAATGGGCAAGTATTTCAGATGAAAATTCAGTGCTCATTAACAGAGCTTCACAGGGCTTATATGCTCCGGGTTCTACATTTAAAATTGTAACTGCACTGGAATATGTTAAGGAACATCCGGATGATTACAAGGATTACTCTTACATCTGTGAGGGTACAACATCAGTTCCTGGTGGTACACAGGTAATCTGTTATCATCGTAATGTTCACGGACAGGAAGATTTAAATAAAGCATTTATTAATTCATGTAACTGTGCGTTCTCTGATATCGGTCTTAAGTTAGATATGGAAAGATTCAGAGCTACTGTTGAAAGTTTAGGTATGAATGAAGCATTACCTATCGAAATCGAGAGTAGTAAGACAAGATTCGACCTTGATTCAAGTTCAAGTATTTCTGAAATCCAGGAAACATCATTTGGTCAGGGTAATCTTTACATGACACCTCTTCAGATGGCTATGATTACAGCTACAATTGCTAATGACGGTATCATGATGAAACCATATCTAATTGATAAGGTTGTTTCATCAACAGGAGAGATTGTTAAGCAGAACGCACCAACTGTTTATAAAAATGGAATTGCTGATGAGTCTGAAATCGCAGTGGTTCAGAGCTTTATGAGAAACATGGTTAGTCAGGGAGCTGCAAGCGTATTTGGCAGTGCAGGCTATTCAGTAGCGGGTAAGACAGGTACAGCTCAGTTCTCTAACGACAGTGAACTTGCGCACCTCTGGTTTACATGTTACGCTCCGGCAAACAATCCAAGAATTGCCGTTACATGTATAGTAGAGCGTTCTGAGGTTTCTACAGTAGTTCCTGAGAGAATCTGTAAAGCCGTATTAGACGCTTATCTTGATTAAAGGACAGATACTATGGTTATAATCAGTGACAGATTATATGTTGGGGCAAGTATAGAGGACGTAAAAAAGGATGTAATAAAAGGGCTGAAGAAGAAACAGTTTCAGCCTGGTTTATATTGCATCACATTACCTCAGGAAGACGGAAATATTTTAGATATCAGAAGAGCGGCAACGCTCAGGGATTACACCGTCAAGGCAGGTAAGATTTCATTAGGGCTCAGGTTTAAAAAGACTACGGTTGATGATATAATCGTAGTCGGTATAGCCCTTGGAAGAAGTGAGGCCATTGATGTGGCATCACAGATCGTTCAGGATATATATTGCAACACTAATACATTTGATACAAAAAATTACTTTGGTTATGAAGTTTAGAATATGACGGAGACTGTATGCTTAGTATTATACTCACGATACTAATGATAATAGGAATAGTAGCTGCCGTCATAGCCGGTATTATAGTACTTATATTTTTCTATCCGCTGACTTACAAAGTTGATGCAAGTTATCACGGAGAGATAAAAGCAAAGGCAAGTGCCAACTGGCTGTTTAACATTTTAAGAATAAGGTTTGAATTAATTGATAACAAACCTGTCTATTCTGTCAAAATATTTAATTTTACAATTTTATCAAGTGATAAAAAGAAAAAGCGTAAGAAGAAAAAGAAAAAAGGCAGAAAGAAGTCTGATGCAAACAGAAAGAAAGAAAAAGCTTTAAGTATTTCGGATAATCAGGAAAATAATGCTGACATCCCGGATAATGGTTCCGTTAATGCAGTATTTGAATCCGAGCAGAATAACGGCGACGGTAATTCTCAAAAGAAAGAGTTCTTCTTAGTCAGAATTTTTAAAGGTATTATTGGTAAAGTAAAGAAAGTATTTGCTTCCATTAAGAATATCAAAGAAAAGATAGCTGTATGGCTTGATGATGAACACAAGAAATTATATGCATTTCTCTGGGTTAACATTATGAAAATCTTAAAAAAGATTAAGCCAAAGGAATTCTCACTTGTTATCCAGGCGGGAACAGGAGAGGCATATAGTACAGGCACTGTGGTTTCATGGTACAGCCTGTTCTATGGTTTATTCCAGTTAGACTGGATTGATTTCAAGCCAGACTTTGAAGAAAAGAAATTTGAGATGGATTTACATGCTAAAGGCAGCTTTAGTGTAGGTCCGCTTGCTCTTATAGCATTTAAGATTTATAGAAATAAAGATTTTAAGAGATTAATCCTCAAGAGAGGAAAATAAGGAGATAAATTATGTCAAATACACCGGATGAAAAGAATATGAAAACAGGATTTAACGAAACAGTTCAGTCATTATTCAAAGGCATGGATTCATATATTTCAGCAAAGACAGTAATGGGCGAGCCTGTTCATGTAAATGATACAATCGTAATTCCATTAGTAGATGTATCTTTCGGTATGGCAGCAGGCGCATTTGCTAACGAGAAGAGCACACGTGCGGGCGGCGGTATGAAGGGTAAGCTTTCACCTACAGCAGTACTTGTAATTCATGACGGTATCACAAGAGTTATTCCTGTAAAGGATCAGGATACATTAACAAAGATCATGAACGCTGCACCTGATTTTATCGACAGAATCATGAAGTTCATCAAGAAGAAGACAGGTAAGGACTTCGGTTACAATACAGAAGATGCTGATGTTGAAGCAGCAGTAGAGTACGCAGCAGAATCTGTAAAAGAAGACTAATAAAAAAGACTGATTAAAATTTTAATAAAGATATTAATTAAAAATATATAAATTCTCTTAAATTGTTAGCAATCAGTATACACGGTTGCTAATTTATAAAATTAGTTTTATTATATATACAATATATTTGGAAATAATTTGTATGTATATACTCGTAGACATTTCTAAATAAGGTCTACGAGTTTTTTTAATAATATAAGTATGTACCATGAATTGGTTAGACTGCAATCTTATATTAAATAGGAGGTAGTTATGTCTGATAATAATTCAAATGATAAAAGATGTTTTTCCTGTGGAAGAACAGAAAAAGAAGCAGGTAAGCTCACTCATATGCCTAACGGATTCTATGTGTGCAGTGACTGTCTCAAATCCGTAAATGATCTTATTACATCAAAGTATGGTGATTTCAATTTAGGAAATATTTTCGGTGGAAGACAGCAGGAAAGTAAAAAGACTGAGGAAGAGATTAAGGAAGAAAAAGCCAACAAAAAAAAGAAAATAAATGAAGTTCTTAAAAGCATGGCCGGCATGCCTCCTCACGTTTTAAAATCAAAGCTTGATGATTACGTAATCGGACAGGAAAAGGCGAAGAAGGTATTATCAGTAGCCGTCTACAATCATTATAAGAGAGTGGCATCTAAGGCTGGACTTAGAATTGCTACAGGAGATGAGGGCGCAAATGCTCATAACACTCCTATGGTACAGGATCAGAGCATCAATGAATTATTCGGAGATGTAGAACTTGAGAAGTCTAATATCTTAATGATCGGACCTACAGGTTCAGGTAAGACATATCTTGTAAAGACTCTTGCCAAGATTCTCGGCGTGCCACTTACCATTGCTGATGCAACAACTCTTACAGAGGCAGGCTTCGTTGGTGAGGATGTTGAAAGTGTAATCTCCAAGCTTTACAAGGCTTCAGGCGGAGATAAGGATAAGACAGAGTGCGGTATCGTATTCGTTGATGAAATCGATAAGATTGCAAAGCATGCAGATGAGAGAACAAGAGATATCAGAGGTGAATCAGTTCAGCAGGCTATGCTTAAGCTCTTAGAGGGTAGTGAAGTTGAAATCACTGAAAATGGCGGTCCTAAAAACGGACTTTCACCTATAATCACTATCGATACAAGCAATATTTTATTCATTTGTGGTGGTGCATTCTCAGGACTTGATGATGTAATCAGAAAGAGACTTACAGGAAATGCCTCAATCGGTTTCGACGCTGAATTAAAGAATGAATATAAGGATGTTGACGATGTAATCAGTCAGGTAACTGTTGATGATCTTAAGACATATGGTATGATTCCTGAATTCCTTGGAAGACTTCCTGTTATCTGCACACTTCATTCTCTTGATGAAGATATGCTTATTAAGATTATAAGTGAGCCTAAGAATGCCATTGCAAAGCAGTATAAGAAGTTATTCTATCTCGATAACGTTGATTTGGAATTTACTGAGGGTGCATACAGAGAAATTGCCAAGAAGGCTATTGAGAAGAAGACAGGAGCCAGAGCATTAAGAGCCATTATGGAAAATCTTATGCTTGATATGATGTATGAAATACCTAAGGATAGAAATATCGGTAAGATTACAATCGACGAGGATTTCGTAAAGGGCAGTGGAGTTCCTAACGTAGAAATGAGAGAAGGCAACACAATTATGCTCGAGGGTGGTAATTAATATCTTCCGCCAATATGTGTGCGAATCATATAAATAGATTACAATAGCTCTTACAAACAGAAAAAAACGCTTAGACCTTTAAGGCCTAAGCGTTTTTTAATTTAATCGTTATCTAAAACGTTTATTCAGTTTTATCTTATCTGGCAACGATATATTAATACTCTATTGTTCGGTGAAACAAATGTATTAAATTATATTAATTTAATACATTTAATTAATATTAGCAGATGCCCTGTGCAATCATAGCTTCTGCAACCTTTTCGAAACCGGCAATATTAGCACCGGCAACGAAGTTGTTTTCCATACCGTACTTTGTAGCAGCTGTATCAATGTTCTTGAAGATGTTCTTCATGATACCGTGAAGCTTCTCATCAACTTCTTCAGCTGTCCAGCTAAGTCTTGCTGAGTTCTGGCTCATTTCAAGACCTGATGTAGCAACACCACCTGCGTTAGCAGCCTTACCAGGAACGAAGTATACACCGTTCTCCTGGAAGTATTCTGTAGCATCAAGAGTAGTAGGCATGTTAGCACCTTCTACAACATACTTACATCCGTTAGCAACTAATGCCTTAGCATCGTCGATAAGGAGCTCGTTCTGTGTAGCACATGGAATAGCGATGTCACACTTTGTTGTCCATAATCCACGACCTTCATGGTATACAGCGTTTGGACGAGATTTAACATATTCGCTGATTCTTGCTCTTTTAACCTGCTTTAACTCGATTAAAAGATCTACATCGATTCCGTCCGGATCATAAACCCAGCCTGTAGAATCAGAACATGTAACAACCTTAGCACCTAACTGAGTAGCCTTCTGGATAGCGTAAGTAGCAACATTACCTGAACCTGAGATGTCGATGATCTTGCCTTCTAAGCTGTCACCGAACTTCTTAAGGAGCTCATTTGTAATATATAATACGCCGTATCCTGTAGCTTCTGTTCTGATAAGAGAACCGCCGTATGAAAGGCCCTTACCTGTAAGAACACCTTCGTATACTGTACGAAGCTTCTTGTACTGACCAAACATATAACCAACTTCTCTTGCGCCTACACCGATATCACCTGCAGGTACGTCAGTGTCAGCACCGATGTGCTTATATAATTCGTTCATGAAGCTCTGGCAGAATGCCATGATTTCTCTGTCTGACTTGCCCTTAGGATCGAAGTCAGCTCCACCCTTACCGCCTCCCATAGGAAGTGATGTAAGAGAGTTCTTGAAGCACTGCTCGAAACCTAAGAATTTAACGATACTCTGGTTTACAGATGGATGGAATCTGAGACCACCCTTGTAAGGTCCGATAGAGTTGTTGAACTGAACTCTGTAACCTCTGTTAACCTGAGCCTGTCCCTTGTCATCTACCCAAGGAACTCTGAAAGAAATAATTCTGTCAGGTTCAACCATTCTCTCTAAAAGAGCTTCTCTTCTATATGTTTCTTCATTTGCCTCTACAACAGGGCGGAGTGTGTTAAAAACTTCAGTTACAGCCTGAAGAAATTCAGGTTCATGTGCGTTTTTAGCTTTAACTTGTTCTAATACTTCGTCTATGTATCCCATCAGCATTCATCCTTTCATGCTTTTAAAAAATAAATAAAAAGCGAAATTTACTTAATTTTATTACTTGATTAGTATAAAAAATAAATTATAAAAATGCAATAGTACTATAAGTATTTATTTAATAGTGCTGTAGGTATTTATTTATAAGGAAATGTTTTTTTTTTTTATCCTTTGTGATATAGTATTTAGATATTATTTTTTGCGAAATTTTGTATAATTGCAATTTCAATACATTTTTACTTATCTTATTAGGAAGGGAATTCGATAATGTCTATTTTTTCACAGGCAAAATCAGATATGAGCTTTGTAAAGATTGACCCTAAAAAGCTTTCGAAAAAAGGCTTGAAGAAGCGAAGAAGAGGACAATCTACAATTGCAGGTATAATAATTTCCATTATTACGGCTGTGTGCATATGTCTGTTTTTATTTAGAATGTTACCGCTTGGACTTGTACCGAACCTTTATGCGATTTTAGTCGTGGTCATACTTGGGGCATTGTGGGCATATTGTTTCATATCTCAATTTTCAAGGCATAAGCTGATAGGTAAGATAGTCGCCATATTCCTGTCCGTTGTATCCATATATGGATTTATGTTTTCTTCCAAGATTGCGGATTCATTTGGAAGTATGGCAGGCGGAAATTACGTGAAAAAAGATACTATCGACGTAGTTGTTCTCGACAGAGACAAGGCCAATAATATTGAAGATACACTCAAGTATACATTTGCATATAATGAATCAAGTGATGTTGACTTAACTAAAAAAGCAATTGGAATGATAAATGAAGAGAACAGTTCAGTTATCGACACAATTAAGTTTAGTGACTGGGATGATGTTTTAGAGGCATTATATGACAATACTGATGCACAGGCTGTTCTTATTAAGGATAGTATTTATCAGTCAGTTATAAAGGATTCATATTCTTCATATTATGATGAGACTAAGGTAGTGGCTCAGTATACTATTTCAACGGAGGTAGCAGCAGCTACAACTGATATCGATGTTTCAAAGGATCCGTTTGTAGTTTATATCTCAGGAAATGATGAGCAGGGGGATATCAAGTCTACAGGACGAAGCGACGTTAACATTTTATTAATCGCTAATCCTAAGACAAGAGAGATCCTTATGGTTTCTACTCCAAGAGATTCATATATTATGGTTGAGGATGCAGAGGGAGACAGAGGTTACGACAAGCTCACTCATGCAGGACTTGCAGGTATCGAGTATTCTGAAAAGGCACTTAGTGAACTTTATGGAGTTCCAATTGACTTCTACATGAAGCTGAACTTCACAGGTGTTGTAAATGTAGTAGATTCCCTTGGTGGAATTACAGTTAACTCAGACGTTGAATTTACTAACGGAACAGATGCGGCACCTATTAGATATCACTTCGAAAAGGGTGAAAATGAGCTTGATGGAGCTATGACACTGGCATTCTGTAGAGAGAGACATAACTTCGCAGATGGGGACTTCCAGAGAGGAAGAAACCAGATGGCTGCTCTTGACGGAATTATTAAGAAGGTAACTTCTCCTGCAATTTTAACTAACTATTCAGGTGTTCTTGATGCCTTTTCAAACATGGTATATACAAACATGCCTGTGTCATCATTAACTTCATTAATCCGTTCACAGTTAGCAGGTGGTGAGCAGTGGCATATTCAATCATATGCTATTGAGGGTGAGCCTTCTGTAAGAAACTGTCAGGTATACGGACTTAAAAATGTTTCTGTAGACATTGTTGACAAAGATACAGTTGATATAGCTACAGAACTTATTAACAAAACTATAACCGGAGAAAAGGTTGATGTGGAAGAATTTGTTGCTTCTTATACAAGTACAAATTCAAGTACAACAGTTAACTCATCATCACTTTATTCGGATGACGACGAAGACGAATAAAACATAAAAGCAGGCTGGTATGTGGCAGGTATCCATTGGAACCCCATATATGGCCTGCTTTTATAACGGGTGCGTGGTATTTATGAATAAAGAATTTGACATAATCGAAGAAGAATTAAATAAGCTTTCGTTTTTTACAAATGTTGGAAAAGGCCTTGTATATGGAAGGGACAGGATGGACATTTTCCTTGAAAAAGCAGGGCATCCGGAAAAAGCATACCGCATTATTCAGATTGCCGGAACAAATGGCAAGGGATCAGTATCTTCATATATAAGTGGTGGACTCCGTTCCTTAGGATTTAAGACAGGAACATTTACATCTCCTCATTTAGTGGATATACGTGAGAGAATTGTCGTGAATGGCGAATATATTCCTGTGGATGATTTTGTGAGATTGTATTATCAGGTAAAGGATATAATCGCTTCCATAGATAAAGAAATACATGGTTTTAATCTGGGATATTTTGAATATCTTCAGGCCATGACTCTCATTTACTATGTAGAGTGTGGAATAGATGTGCTCGTAATGGAAACGGGACTTGGAGGAAGACATGATTCAGCAACTTCCTTAGTTAATCCGGACGTATGTGTACTCGTATCACTGGGACTTGATCACACAGCGATACTTGGTGATACATATGAGAAAATAGCATATGAAAAATCAGGAATTATGAGAGACGGGGCAGATGTGGTATCCGTCTATCCTGATATAAATGAAGAAGTTAATAAAGCAATTGAAGACATATATATTAAAGAAGCTATAAATAATAAATGTAATCTGACATGGGTTTATAAAAATAATATTAAAAGCCTTACATTGAATGGCGGTTCAATTGATTTTTCACTGCAAAATGATTATTATAAAAATGTTATTTTTAAATTGGATACACCTGCCATTTACCAGGCAGAAAATGCTTCTGTTGCCTTAACTGCAATCGCTGTATTTTTAAAGAGACTGGGCCGTAACCTGAATGAACAGGATATTCTGAATCTTCAGGATGCACTGTATAAGGTTCACTGGTCTGCGAGGATGCAGTGTATAGGTGATGGAATCTATCTGGACGGAGCTCATAATCCTGAGGGAATAAAGAGATTTGTGGAAAGTGCAGGAGCTATTACTGATGGAGCACATGCAACATTAGTATTTAGCGCCGTATCTGATAAGAATTTTGGGAGGATGATTAATACTATTGTTAAATCCCGTGTATTTAGTGATTATGTAATAACAGAACTTAATAATACATCAAGGGCTCTCGATAAGGATGTAATAAAAAATGCATTTATTTTATCGGGAACTGCTGATATAGAGAATCATTTAATTGTTGAAAATGATGTATATGCGGCAATTCGCAATGCAATTAAATATCACAACGAATTAAAGTGCGAAGAAAATAGATATTTATTCTTTGTAGGTTCTCTGTATCTGGCTGCAATAGTGGAAGATTTAATTAAGGAAGAAAAGCAATGATAGATTTAGAAGAAGAATTAAAGAAATTTCGTCCGAGCCTTGAAGTGGACGAAGCTGAAGCGGCTATATTTGAAGGTGACGCACCGGATATGACAGATTTATTCTATAAAATGTTGGAAGATGTAGATAAACATAACCTTATTAATAACGAGAATAAGTAAGTCAGGGGAAGAATAAATGAAATGTAACATTTGTGGTGCAGAGCTTTTAAAGGGTGATATTTGTCCGGAATGCGGGCAGAACATATCATTTTATAAAAAATGTGCTGCAAGATCCAATTCATATTATAATGCGGCTCTTGAAAAGGCTAAGGCAAGAAATTTAACAGGTGCAATCAGCCTGCTTAAAACAAGTCTTTTTTTAGATAAAAAAAATATAAATGCCCGTAACCTTTTGGGACTCTGCTACTACGAAAGAGGAGATGTAGTAGAGGGTGTCAGCCAGTGGATCATCAGCAGAAAATTTAAAAGCGAAAACAACAGAGCAATCGAATATATTGAATACATAGAATCGGATTCATCTAAATTTAATGAATATACGGCTATGGTCAGAAAATACAATGAAGTCCTTGAATATGCTCATCAGGGAAGTATTGATATTGCAATGATTCAGCTTAAAAATGTTGTTCAGAAGTTTCCTAAGTTTTCTAAAGCGCAGGCTCTCATGGGACTTTTCTATATGTATAAAGATGCATATATGAAGGGAGAGAAAGCCTTAAATCAGGCTTTAAGCATTGATTCAGGTAATACTGTGGCGGCAAATCTGCTTCAGAAATTACAGAAACTTAAAAAAACGAAAAAACAGCCAAAGACTCCGATAGAGACACTTCTTGCAGAGGATGACAATGTTAATGAAAGAGCACCTCTTAGTGGTGATGATGTAATTATTCCTGAATCAGCATTTAAGAAGACTAATATGGCTACATTTTCAATTATTAATATAATCATCGGTATTGCCATTGGTGCAGCGGTTATCTTTTTCCTTGTTGTTCCTGCAAAGGAAAGACTGGTTGTATCTGATTATAACCAGACAATTGAGGATTATAGTAAGCAGCTTTCAGAAGCTAATTCCAAGCTGACAGATGCTAATTCTAATATTGAATCAATCACAAAGGAAAGAGATGCATTAAAGACTCAGCTTGGTGAAGTAAGCGGTGATGGCGGAGTCAATAAGTACTTAACAACACTTATTCAGGCTTCTGAAAAATTTGTTGACAACGATATTGCAGGAACAGTGGAAGTGTTGACGGATTTAGACAGCGCTGATGTATTGCCAAATGATGCCGCAAAAACTCTCTATAATAATTTAAAAGAGAAGACATTTTCTCAGGGTTCAGAGCAACTTTTAACTAATGGTAAGAGCGCATATAATTCAGAGAATTATGAAACAGCAGCAAATCTCTGCTCTAAAGCCTATAAGGCAGACAATAAGTTAGAGGAAGCCGTATATTATGCTGCAAAATCATATGAAGCTCTGAACAATGCTGATAAGGCAAAGGAAAACTATAGAATAATTATTAATAATTTTGCTGACGGCCAGTATTTTAATGAGGCTACAGCATATGTGAGTACACATTAATGAATACAATCATAAAGAAACCGGGATTCGGTGAACTTGTTGAAAAAAAGTCAAAGTTTTTATCTGAGGCTTATCATATTGAAACTGTGGAAGAAGCGGAAGAATATATTGCCCAGACAAAGCATACACACTATGCAGCAAAGCACTGGGTGTATGCATATATTCTGGACAATGGTGCAAAGGTAAAATATTGCGATGACGGGGAACCTCAGGGAACTGCCGGAAGACCATTGCTGGATCTTTTGCACAACATGAAGCTTACTAACTGTATTGTTATAGTTACAAGATATTTCGGAGGTGTCCTTCTTGGAACCGGCGGTCTTGTGAGAGCATATACAGATTCTGCAAAACTTGCTCTGGAGAATTGTGAATTTTCTGTATTTACAGACGGTGTCAGCATAGTTGCAGATGTGGATTATACTAATTTCGAAGAATTTAAGTATAAGGTAAATCAGTTAAATACAAGACTGGTAAATGAAATCTATGCTGATAATGATGAAATTCAGGGCATCACTTTAAATGATAAGTTTTTAAGAGTTTTAAGAATCACGGATATTGAATATACAGACATTTGCAGAATACATCTTATCTGTACAGATGAAGTAAAAGATATATTTGTATCTGAGATAACTGAAGGCTTTGCAGGTAAAATTGAGCTGGATGTTGGAGATACCGAGTTAATAGAGCTTATATATGAGTAAGGATAAGGCCTGCATATATAGGCTTAACTTGTTTTGTTGATTTAAATAAAACTGTATTTATCGATAATGATTACAGATAAAACTAAGATAGAAAAGAGGTAATGACATGAGCAGAATCTTAGAAGACGATAAGGAAAATGAAATATTGGTTGCAAGACGCCTTATAGAGGGCAATGCAAATCTTGACATTTCTTCTATTGCAGCCATTTCAGGACTCTCAGAAGAAGACATTGAACTTTTGATTGACGATATAAATAAAGAGAAAAACCAGTAATGTATGGATATATACGAACCAATGAACCTGAACTTAAAGTAAAGGAGCTGGCGGTTTACAGAAGTGCCTACTGTGGCCTTTGCGATTCGCTTGTTAAAAGACACGGCAGAATTGCGCAAATGACTCTCGAGCACGACATGACATTTTTAGTGCTACTGCTTGAGGGACTCTATGAACCTAAGGTTACACATATGCAGGGAAGATGTATTGTTCATCCGATTCAGAAGCACAGATTTGATAAATCTGAAATTACGGACTATGCCGCAGACATGAATGTGCTTATGGCATGGCATAAGATAAATGATGATGTGCATGATGAGGGTAAGTTTACATCTAAGGCCATGCGCAGGATGCTTTATAAAAGATTTAAGGTTGTAAATGATAAATATCCTGAAAAATCCAGGCATATCATGAAAGCTCTTTCCAGACTTAATACTCTTGAAAATAAAAAATCAGAGGAATTAGACAAGGTGACCGGAGCATTTGGTGAGGTGCTTGGAGAATGTTTCGCATATAAAAACGATCATTGGAAGGATGCACTTTATAATTTAGGATATGCACTAGGCGAATTTATATATATAATGGATGCATATGATGACTTGGAGAAGGATGAGGCGAAAAACGAATACAATCCTCTGAGTTGTAAAAAGAAAAGTTTTAGTAACAATACAGAATTCGATAAATATGTTGAAGCGGTTCTTAATATTTCAATGGCAAGGGTAGCGGATATTTTTGAGAAGTTACCTGTCATTAAAAATGCAGAATTGCTTAGAAACATAATTTATGCCGGTGTATGGCTCAGATGGGATGGATTACATACCGGCAAATGTAAAAAATAATGAGGTGAACATGGATCCATATAAAGTTCTTGGAGTTTCGCCGTCAGCTACTGATGACGAAGTGAAAAAGGCATATAGAAGACTTAGTAGAAAATATCACCCTGATGCAAATGTTAATAAATCAAAACAGGAGCAGGAGGCTGCTGAGGAGAACTTCAAAAAGGTTCAGATGGCCTACGACACTATTGTTAAAATGAGATCCGGCAAAGGTACATCCAACGGTTACGGCAGTAACGGTTATTACGGTGGATACGGCAATAGCGGTTCACAGGGTAACTATGGTGGCGGGTATTACGGAAATTCAGGAAATTCTGGTAATTCAGGCGGTTATGGCAATTCCGGCGGCTACGGTGGATTCGGTGGTAACTGGTGGGATGCCTTCGGATTTGGAGGAGGCTATTCAACAAACTATGCCGATGAAGCTCGTAAGTGGGGTGATGATCAGACTTCACAGAGACTTCGTGCCGCAATTAATTATACAAGTGCAGGCAGCTACAATGAGGCTTTAAACATTTTGAACAATATTAATGAAAGAGATGCCAGATGGTATTTCGTTATGTCATTTGTTCAGAGTGGTCTTGGCAACAATTCAGCGGCCTTAGAAAATGCTGCCAAAGCAAAACAGATGGATCCAGATAATGAAACTTATAATAACTTATACAGACAGTTATACGGAGGCGGAGCCGGTTATGCCAACACCGGCAGACAATATGGAAGAAAAGGCGGAATGAATCAGGCTTTTTTATGCCTTCCTGCTGCAGTATGTGTAGGTATTAATGCCTGCAGTATGCTGGGAGGCGGAAGAATGGGATATACATTTTGCTGTTAAATATAGGAGTGAGCAAATGTCAGAGAATAATAAAAAAGGGACATATTATATAACTACTGCCATTGCATATGCGTCAGGTAAACCGCATATCGGCAACACATATGAAATGATTCTTGCAGATGCAATCGTAAGATATAAGAGATTACAGGGATATGATGCAAGATTACAGACAGGTACTGATGAGCACGGTCAGAAGATTGAAGATAAGGCAACTGCTGCAGGTGTAACACCTCAGGAGTACGTAGATAAAATCAGTACAGAAATCAAGAGAATCTATGACCTTGTAGATATGTCATATGACAAGTTTATCAGAACTACAGATGATTATCACAAGATTCAGGTTCAGAAGATTTTCAGAAAATTATATGACAAGGGTGATATTTACAAAGGTGTTTACAAGGGAATGTACTGTAAGGCATGTGAATCATTCTTTACAGAGCAGCAGCTTGTAGACGGTAAGTGTCCTGACTGCGGCGGTGAAGTATACCCTGCAGAAGAGGAAGCTTACTTCTTCAAAATGAGTAAATATGCTGACAGCTTATTAAAGCATATAGAGGATAATCCAACTTTCATTCAGCCTGAATCAAGAAAGAATGAAATGGTTAACAACTTCATTAAGCCGGGCTTAAAGGATCTCTGTGTTTCAAGAACATCATTTAAATGGGGTATTCCTGTAGATTTCGATCCTGATCACGTAATTTATGTATGGATTGATGCTCTTACAAACTATATTACAGGTCTTGGTTACGATGCAGACGGTAATTCTGATGAATTATATAACAAGTACTGGCCTGCAGATCTTCACCTTATTGGAAAGGACATCCTTCGTTTCCATACTATTTACTGGCCTATTATGCTTATGGCTCTTGATTTACCACTTCCAAAGCAGGTATTTGGTCATCCGTGGTTACTTAAGAACGATGGTAAGATGAGTAAGTCAAAGGGAAATGTTATCTATGCTGATGATATCGTAGATATTTTCGGCGTTGATGCAGTAAGATACTTCTGCCTTCATGAGATGCCATTTGAAAATGACGGTGTTATTTCATGGGATCTTATGCTTGAAAGATATGATTCAGAACTTGCCAATACACTTGGTAACCTTGTAAAGAGAACTGTTTCAATGGCTAACAAGTACCTTGGCGGAGACCTTAAGCAGACAGGCGTTAAGTCTACAACACAGGAAGGTTTACTTTCAGCTGACGGTACAGAAATTGATAAGTCTCTTATTGATGTTGTTACAGCAGCAAAGGGTATTATCGAAGATAAGATGAAGGATCTCAGAGTTGCAGATGCTCTTACAGAAGTATTTAAGATCTTCAAGAGATGTAATAAATATATCGATGAGACAGAGCCATGGATTCTTGGTAAGGATGAGGTTTCCAAGGAAAGATTATCTGAAGTTTTATATAACTTAGCAGAGAGTATTACTATCGGAGCTAACCTTCTTGAACCATTTATGCCTTCTACATCTAAGGCTATTATGGGCGAGTTCTTCTCAAATCCTGAAGATGGAGTAAGAGAATATGACAGCCTCGGTGAATTTGGTTTAGTTAAGGAATACAAGGTTAACGAAAATCCTAATACATTATTTATGAGAAAGGATTTCGATGAAACAAAGAAACTTGTTGAAGAAATCGAAGCTAAGCAGAGACAGGCAGCAAAACCTGAATATCCTGAAGTTGAAATCAAGCCTGAAATTGGTATTGAGGATTTCGGAAAGGTACAGATAAGAGTTGGTGAAGTAATCAAATGTGAGCCTGTAACTAAGTCAAAGAAGCTTCTTGTATCACAGATCAAAATCGGTGATGAAGTTAGACAGGTTGTTTCAGGTATCTCAGAATATTACAAGCCTGAAGAAATGTTAGGTAAGAAGGTTGCTGTTGTAACAAATCTCAAGCCTGCAAAGCTCTGTGGAGTTGAGTCACAGGGAATGATTCTTGCAGCATCAGATGATAAGGGTAATCTTTCAGTACTTACATTAGATAAAGATATTATTGCGGGAAGTGAAATAAGATGAGAGGAATATTTGACACACACGCCCATTACGACGACAGAGCATTTGATGAGGACAGAGAAGAAATCCTTGCTCAATTAAAGGAGCAGGGATATTCAGGAATAGTCGATATCGGTGCAAGCTTTGAATCGTGTAAAAAAGCTGTGGAGATTTCAAATACTCATGATATTGTTTATGCTACAGTGGGTATTCATCCTGACTGTATAGAAGATTTCTTCGAAGGCGAGAACAATAGAAATACATCCGGTAACAGAGTTATCGAAGAGATGTATAACATGATTAAAAATAATAAAAAGGTCGTTGCCGTGGGAGAAATAGGTCTCGACTATCACAATATGACATGTGAAAAGGATTTACAGGAAATATGGTTCAGAGCCCAGCTTGATATGGCTAAGGAATTATCAATGCCTGTAGTTATCCACTCCAGAGAAGCGGAGAGAGACACAGAAGTTATCCTGAGAGAATATTTAGGAAAGCTTCCTCCAAGTATTATGCACTGTTATTCATATTCAAAGGAGAGTGCAAGGGAATTCGTTAAAATGGATTACTATTTAGGAATTGGCGGTGTTGTTACATTTAAGAATGCCAAAAAGCTTGTAGAGGCTGTTGAGGATACACCACTTTCAAAAATAGTTCTTGAAACAGACTGTCCATACCTCTCTCCTGAACCAAACAGAGGAAAGCGCAATTCTTCACTTAATCTCCCATATATAGTTGAGAAGATTGCACAGATTAAAAATGTTGACCCAGAGGAAGTAATAGAAGTAACAACTTCAAATGCAAAGGAATTATATGGCATACCTATCTAACCCTACGGAAACTAAAGCTGTACTTGATATGTTTGGCTTTTCATTTGCCAAAAAGTATGGTCAGAACTTCCTTATAGACGGCAATATAGTCAGTAATATTGTAAAAAATGCCGGAATTACAAAGGAAGATACGGTACTTGAGATTGGTCCTGGTATAGGAACAATGACACAGGTACTTTGTGAACAGGCAAAAAATGTAATAGCAGTTGAGATTGATAAGAGACTTATTGATGTTCTTACATTCACACTCAGAGATTATGACAATGTTACTGTTATTAACAGCGACATTTTAAAGTGTAATATCGAGGAACTCTGTAAGCAGTATTCATCAAACGGCCGCTTAAAGGTTGTAGCCAACCTGCCTTATTACATTACAACACCAATCATAATGGAATTACTTGAGAAGAATAACAATTCAGTTATTGAGTCAATTACTGTCATGATCCAGAAGGAAGTGGCAGAGAGACTTGGAGCAGAGCCTGGTAATAAAGACTATGGTGCAATAACACTGTCTATTAATTATTATTCAGATGCCAATATTGTTATGACTGTGCCTGCAAGCTGTTTTATGCCAAGACCAAATGTTGATTCTGCAGTTATAAGAATGGACATTTACGATAAGCCTCCTGTTGCAACTAAGGACGAGGTGAAAATGTTCAAGGTTATAAAGGCGGCATTTTCTCAGAGAAGAAAAACACTGGTTAACAGTGTAAGCAGTTCAACGGATATTGCAAAAGAAACTATTCTCAAATCTTTAAACGAAATGGGATTATCCGAAAGCGTAAGAGGAGAGACACTTTCATTGGAACAATTTGCAGAGCTGTCAGATAGAATTATCGAGAACAGTTGATGTGATTTGACCATGATTATGAATATTGAAATGAGATATAGTATAAGAATATTCATAATATATTAAGAAAGCGAGAAAATATGAAAAAATTTTTAGCTGTTTCAGTGGCGGCGGCAGGTATTGTATCAACAGTCTTTATGGGCGGGTGTGCAAAGTCACTATTTTATAAATTTGCAGTTGATATAGGCAGTGAGTGGACAGAGAATTCTACACCTATTATTGCACATATTACAGGTGATACTGATGTTTACTATGCCGTAGAACCTTCAAATATTGAGAATGGCGGACTTGAATTAGCAAGCGGTAAATACAATATTAGCTACATTAATCCTGTTAACGAGGATGGCTCTACATACACTTTAAGAGACTCCGAAGTTAAAAAGGAAAATGATACAAGAACAATTCATTTGTCATCAGATTTTGTTGAAGCTAAGGATGTTCCTTTAGAATATTTAGATAAAATCTATTCTGAAGTGGATGCAATTCCAACGGATAACAGCGGAATCTCAGAAGAGGACAAGAATGAAATAAAGGTTAAGCTTGAAAAAGTAATTAACGAAAAGAAAAATGCTACAGAATAATGTTCCGACTGACCGGAACATATATTGTTGGCATATACTGTTTATGTAATTTAACTTATATAATAAAACGCTGTAAATGATGCACCCATGAGGAAATGTATCATTTGCAGCGCTTTTATTTTGGCATTATGCTTACAATATATTTTAAATATATTATACTATAGGACACAATATTTTGAATCGAGGAATATATAATGGTACTTTCATGTCAGAATATCTCTAAATCATTTGGAGATAAGAAGATATTAGAAAATATAAGCTTTAACATAGACGATACTGAAAAAGTAGCGATTATCGGTATAAACGGAGCGGGAAAAAGTACACTTCTGAAGATTATTGCAAGAGAGTACGATGCTGACGAAGGCGTTGTTGCCGTTACTAAGGGTAAGAGAATAGGATATCTCTCCCAGGACAGTTTCGTAGACAGCGATAAGACAATCTACGATGAGCTTTTATCAATAAAAAAGGATGTTATTGATCTTGAGCATGCACTAAGAGCCTGTGAAGAAGAAATGAAACATGCTGAAGGTGCAGAGCTTCAGAAGCTGATGGACAGATATACCAATCTTACTCATCAGTTTGAACAGAATGACGGATATACATATGTAAGTTCAATTAAGGGAACTCTTTACGGTTTAGGATTCGATGATGAAGATTTTAATAGACCTATAAGTACTCTTTCAGGAGGTCAGAAGACAAGAGTGGCTCTGGCCAGATTACTTCTTATTAAGCCTGACTTAATAATCCTGGATGAGCCTACAAACCACCTTGATATAAAGTCCGTCGACCATCTTGTAAACTACCTTATCAGCTTTAACGGAGCTACACTTGTAGTTTCCCATGACAGATTTTTCTTAGACCAGATTACTAATAAAGTAATTGAAATAGAAAATGGAAAAGCTATTTCATTTTCAGGCAATTATACTGAGTACTCAAAGAAAAAGAAGCAGATGCGACAGGCTCAGATGAATGCATATCTCAACAACCAGAGAGAGATAGAGCATCAGAAGGAAGTTATAGATAAGCTTAAGCAGTTTAACAGAGAAAAAAGTATTAAGAGAGCTGAGAGCAGGGAAAAGGTTCTTGAGAAAATGGATAAGGTTGAAAAACCTGAGGAGCTCAATGCGGATATGAGACTTACACTTACTCCGAGAGTGATGAGTGGTAATGATGTTCTTACAATAAAGGAGCTTTCAAAGTCATATGATGACGATGTACTCTTTTCCGATGTAGATATTGAGATTAAGCGTGGAGAACACGTTGCCATTATCGGTGCAAATGGTACAGGTAAGACAACTCTTCTTAAGATAATCAGAGGACTTGAGTCATATAACAGCGGAGATGTTAAGCTGGGAAGTAAGGTTGAGATAGGATATTACGATCAGGAACATCAGATACTTCACAGCGAAAAAACACTTTTTGAGGAAATCTCTGACGAATATCCTGAACTTAATAATACTGAAATAAGAAATACCCTGGCGGCATTTTTATTTACAGGGGATGATGTGTTTAAGCGCATAGGAGACTTAAGTGGTGGCGAGAGAGGCCGTGTTTCTTTAGCAAAGCTAATGCTCAGTAACGCCAACTTCCTTATTCTGGATGAGCCTACTAACCATCTGGATATTACTTCAAAGGAAATTCTGGAAGATGCCCTAGAAGCCTATGAGGGTACATTACTCTATGTATCCCACGACCGATATTTTATAAACAGAACTGCTCAGAAGATATTAGAACTTTCTGGTAAGAAGTTTACTGAATATCTCGGTAATTATGATTACTATCTCCAGAAGAGAGCTGAAAATATCATAGTGAACGATAATACAGGGAGATCTGCCATAGCCACTGAGGATAATCAGGGTAAGCTTGACTGGAAAGAAATGAAGAAGCAGGCGGGCGAAAAGAAAAAGCGCGAAAGAGAATTGGAGAAGTGCGAAGCACGTATCGCCGAAGTTGAAGAGAAAATAGAAGAGCTTGAGAGAGAAATGGCGGACCCGGCCATTGCAAGTAATGTTGCAAAATTACAGGAATTATTTAAAGAGCAGAGTGCATATAATGAAGAGTTAGTGGAATTATATGAAAAATGGGAAGAGTATGCCCAGTAAGACTTTTTAAATGAAATTACCGTGTTGAGACGGATGTTTTAAATGTTTTTTTAGAATACATGTGAAATTTTATACATTTAAAAAATAAATTCGCTCTTATTGCAATTTTATTTTGTAGTATATATAATTATATTAACTGAAAAAGTAATTAATCTTAATTATAGGAGGTATGCATAATGAGTGAAGAGAAGAAAGTGGTATGTAAACCTGGTTTCAACAGTTGTGAGGTAGTAGGCGAAGAAAAAAAGGTTGAAGTAAAACCTGTACCAGAAACAGAAAAGGTATGTAAGCCTGGTTTCAACAGCTGTGAAGTTCCTGAAAAGCCAATCAATGTTGAAGAAGAGAAGGAAGGCAAGAAAGTTTGCAAGCCTGGTTTCAACAGCTGCGAAATTCAGTAATTATTTAAAAAACGTGAAAGGGTCTGTTGCTTAGATGATGTAGTCATATGTGATTTATTCATACACGATTAGTCATTTGGGTGGCAGTCCTTTTTTTGTAATCAAAAAATGATTAGTTATTTATCAATTAGTCGGAATGCAGATTTAGTTCACATTCTGTAATCATAGTTTATTGACATTTGTTTACAATAAACTTATATTAACCGACAAGGCATAATATTTTATTAGGAGGAACTTATAATGAGCAGAGTTACAAAAGATACAACAATCGGAGAAGCTCTTCAGATTGATCAGGGACTTGTTCAGCTTTTCTCAGCAATGGGAATGCACTGCTTTGGATGTCATTTCTCAGCAGATGAGACAATTGAAGAAGCTGCAGCAGTTCACGGTGTAGATGTTGACGATCTTCTTGAGGATATCGATAACTACCTTACATACAACAATAAGTAATAAGCAGGCGGGAAACCGCCTGTTTTTTGTTTAGCCCGGTAATCTGTTTTATTTAGTGAATTAATCTTTTTCATTAATTTATATTGTGAAGATTTATACAAATCATTGACATAATATAAAAAAAAGTTTACCATATATCAAATTTTCATAAATTTTATTGCACATTAATTATTTTTATTTCGGAGGATCGCACTTGAACTCTTTTAAAGCTTTCTTAGCAAAAAAAGACATTGAGATCTCCTTAAAGCGCTATGGTATTGATGCTCTTGGAGCCATGGCTCAAGGCTTATTCTGTTCTCTTTTAATTGGAACAATAATCAATACCATAGGCATGTTGTTTAATATAGGATTTTTATTAGAGCCTATAGCAACAATAGGAGGTGTCAATTATACGGTAGGCGGGCTGGCAACACTGATGAGTGGTCCGGCTATGGCTGTGGCAATAGGGAAGGCTTTAAAATGCCCTGCTTTAGTTCTGTTTTCACTTGTGACTGCAGGATTTGCATCAAATGCACTTGGCGGTGCAGGTGGCCCGCTTGCAGTATTATTTGTTGCAATTATAACTGCTGAAATCGGTAAAATGGTTGCAGGTTCAACAAAGGTTGATATCCTTGTTACACCATTAGTTACTGTAGGTGTCGGCGTATTTTTATCATGGCTTATTGCTCCTGCCTTAGGAAAGGCAGCTTCTTCCATAGGTGGAGTAATTATGTGGAGTACTGAACTCCAGCCATTCCTTATGGGAATTGTTGTATCTGTGATTGTTGGAATTGCGCTGACTCTTCCTATATCAAGTGCTGCCATATGTGCTGCATTAGGGCTTACAGGTCTTGCAGGCGGAGCTGCCGTTGCAGGATGCTGTGCACAGATGGTTGGATTTGCAGTTATGTCATTTAAGGAAAATAAATGGGGCGGCCTTGTATCCCAGGGCTTAGGTACATCAATGCTGCAGATGCCTAACATTGTGAAAAATCCAAAAATCTGGATTGCACCTATAATTACATCTGCCATAACAGGTCCTCTGGCTACATGTGTATTTAAATTACAGATGAACGGACCAGCCATTGATTCAGGTATGGGAACATGCGGCCTTGTAGGTCAGATAGGTGTTTTTCAGGGATGGATAAATGATATAGCAGCGGGAAGTAAGGCTGCCATTACAGGTTTTGACTGGGTTGGATTAATTCTTATATCATTTGTTTTACCTGCTGTAATTGCACCAATTATCAATATGATATGCAAGAAAATCGGATGGGTTAAGGACGGAGACTTAACTCTTCCAAAAGAACAGTAAGTTTTATATCGTTTCCGGGAGAAGGTTTAACATCCTTTCGGAAACGATATTTTTATATTTTCCTATTAATAAGTAGCTAAATAATGGCTACACCTTGATAGACAATATCAAATTTAGTAAAATAAAAAGTTGTAAAAGTTGAAATCTATTATTTATACGGATTAGGATATTGTATAAGAATAAGTATAATAAAAGAGCTATAGGACATAACCTGGAATTACTTGCAGGTGAATATCTCATAGAAAATGGCCTGGAAATTATTGAATATAATTATTTTAACAGGACAGGTGAGATAGATATTGTGGCAAAGGACGGCATGTATATAGTATTTGTGGAAGTCAAATACAGAAGCGGAAGTTCTTACGGAACTGCCGTGGAAGCCGTAAATGTCAGAAAGCAGAAAACTATAAGAAGAATCGCAGAGGGATATCTTATGGAGAGAGGACTGCGACAGGATTCATTTGTCAGATTCGATGTTATAGCCATAGACGGTACAACTGACCTAAATATTAAATGGATAAAAAATGCTTTTTGAAGCATTAAAGGAGTTATATGAGCAAACCAATAGTTGCAATAGTTGGAAGACCTAATGTAGGTAAATCTACATTGTTTAATGTTCTTGCCGGAAGCAGAATTTCCATTGTACAGGATACTCCGGGTGTTACAAGAGACAGAATTTATGCATCTTCAGACTGGAACGGAAGATCATTTACAATGATTGATACAGGTGGTATCGAGCCGGACAGTAAGGATATTATTTTACAGCAGATGAGAGAGCAGGCTCAGATTGCCATTGATACAGCTGACGTAATCTGCTTTGTTGTAGATGTTAAGCAGGGCCTTACAGACGCAGATGACAAGGTTGCCACAATGCTTAGAAAATCAGGCAAGCCTGTAGTTCTTGTTGTTAACAAGGTAGACAGCTACGAAAAGGAAATTACTGATGTATATGAGTTCTATAACTTAGGACTTGGTGATCCATTCCCTGTATCTGCTACAAGCAAGACAGGAATCGGTGATATGCTCGATGAAGTTGTGTCACATTTCCCACAGGAAACAGGTGAAGAAGAGGAAGATGACAAGCTTAAGATTGCCGTTGTTGGTAAGCCTAACGTAGGTAAATCTTCTTTAATTAACAGACTTGTAGGAAAGAACAGACTTATAGTTTCAGATATTGCGGGAACTACAAGAGATGCCATCGATACAACTGTTAAGCACTACGGTAAAGAATATACATTTATCGATACAGCCGGATTAAGAAGAAAGAGCAAAATTAAGGAAGATATTGAGAGATTCAGTATCATCAGAACTGTAACTGCAGCAGAAAGAGCAGATATTGTTGTACTTATGATTGATGCTACAGAGGGCGTTACAGAGCAGGATGCAAAGATTGCAGGTATTGCCCATGAAAGAGGTAAGGGACTTATTATTGCCGTTAACAAGTGGGATGCGGTTGAAGATAAGGAAACCGGAACCATGAAGGAAATGACAGAGAAGATAAAGTCAACTCTTTCATTCTGCCCATATGCTGAGGTTATCTTTATTTCTGTTCTTACAGGAAGAGGAATTGATAAGGTATTTAACCTTATTGATATTGTTAATGAAAATCAGAATATGCGTATTCAGACAGGTACACTTAACGAGATTCTTACAAGAGCTCTTGCAATGCAGGAAACTCCTCAGGATAAGGGTAAACATCTCCGTATTTACTATATGACTCAGGTAAGCGTTAAACCTCCTACATTTGTCATATTCGTAAATGATAAGAATTTAACTCATTTTTCTTATACGAGATATATTGAAAATAATCTCAGAAATACATTTGGTTTCAGAGGTACTTCACTGAGATTCATTTATAGAGAAAGAGAAGACAGTATTAGGGGTTAATAATGGTAGTAGTAGTTAAAATTCTTTGTGTACTTATAGGCTATGTTATCGGTATGGTCATACTTACATCACATTGGTACAGCTGTATCAAAAAAGTTGATATAAGATCAAAGGGAAGTGGTAATCCGGGAACTACAAACATGGGTAGAGTTCTCGGTAAGAAAGCAGCAATCATTACAATGATTGGTGATATTACAAAGGCATTTTTATCAGCGGTTATCTGCTGGTTAATCTTCAGTGTAGGACTGAAGGTGCCAATTGATACAGTTAATTTACTTTTATATAGCGGTTTAGGAGTTATCCTTGGACATAACTATCCTCTTATATTCGGATTTAAGGGTGGAAAAGGTATTGCAACATCAGCCGGTGTTTACCTTTCAATGGTATTCCTTCCTGAATATTTCTGGTTATTATGCCTTTTAGGATTAATTACATTTTTAGCAATGTTGTTTTTGACTAATTACATGTCAATTGCTTCATTGTCACTTGTAACAGGCTTTTGTATTGAGTTTATTATATTCGGTGCATTCGGCGGTCTTGGAATTTCAGGAGCTGCCCTTATAGAAGCTGACATACTTATGATCATAATCACTGTACTTGCCTTTATAAGACATCGTATCAACATTAAGAGGCTTCTTAATGGTACAGAGGCTCATACATTTGGAAAAGGGTGATTGATATGAAAATTATAACCGTAATTGGTTCAGGAACATGGGGAGGCGCCCTTGCAATGCATCTTGCAAAGAAGGGACATATCGTCTATCTCTGTTCAACAAATGAAAATAAAGCTGAAATTATCAGAATGCACAGAGAGATTCCTAATCTTCCGGGTGTAAAGTTAGATAACAATATTATTGTTACTTCAGATATGGAAATGGCTGCAAAGAAGGCAGAAGTAATTGTTCTTGCAGTTGCTTCCATTTATACAAGATCAGTTGCAAAGAAGCTGGCTCCATTTGTGGATGAGGGTAAAATCATCCTCGAAGTTGGTAAGGGCTTTGAGCAGGAAACACTTCTTACACTTGAAGATGTAATAAAAGAGGAAATCCCTCAGTCAAAGGTTGCCATTCTTTCAGGTCCTAACCATGCGGAAGAGGTTTCAAAGGGAATCCCTACTTCATGTGTTATAGGAACTAAAAAGAAGGCTGATGCGGAATATTTACAGAGTATATTCAGCTCAGACATGTTTAAGGTATATGTAAATCCTGATATTTTAGGTATTGCCATTGGTGGTGCGGTTAAAAACGTAATCGCCCTTGCAGCGGGTATCGCTGACGGACTCGGATATGGTGATAATACAAAGGCAACTCTTATTACAAGAGGTATTGCTGAAATATCAAGACTTGGTGCTGCAATGGGAGCAAATGTAATGACATTTGCGGGTCTTTCAGGTATCGGCGATTTAATAGCTACATGTGCAAGTATGCATTCAAGAAACAGAAGAGCAGGTATTTTAATTGGTCAGGGTAAAAGCACACATGAGGCAATGGACGAAGTCGGAATGGTTGTAGAAGGTGTTTATGCAGCCAAGTCAACATCTGCAGTTGCTAAGAAATTCGGTGTGGAAATGCCTATCGTTAACGAAGTAAATGCTATTTTATTTGAAAAGAAAACTGCAAAGCAGGCAATGTCAGATCTTATGCTGAGAGACAATATTATTGAAATCAGTAATATTCCATGGCCTGAAGAAGACATGTAATAGGAAGGCTTTTTTATGAGAGTTATTGCTGGAAGTGCAAGAAGTATACCTCTTAAGTCGGTTAAAGGGGATAAAACAAGACCGACAACAGACAGAATAAAAGAAACCTTATTTAATATCCTCAATCCATATCTCTATGATGCCTATGTTCTTGATTTATTTGCGGGAGCCGGCGGATTAGGTATTGAGGCATTAAGCCGAGGTGCAAAAAAGGCTGTATTTGTTGATAAGAGCAAAGAAGCAGTCAAAATAATCAAAGAAAATCTTAGTAAAACACATTTTTCTGATGATGCAGATATTTATACAGGTGACGTACTCGATATGTGCGCAACAATGAATATCGAAAAGCCATTTGACGTTATCATTATGGATCCTCCATATGGTAAGGGATACTGGAAAAATGTATTGAGCCTGTTGTCTAAGACAAGACTTGTGGATGAACATACACTTGTTGTCGTTGAGGAGGATTTATCCGACGACGTGGAAGAGGGTAATATATACGGAGGTTTTGAGTTAAACAGGATAAAAAACTATAGACATAACAGACATTTATTCTTTAACTTAAGTAAATAAATATATGAAAATAGGACTATATGCAGGAAGCTTTGATCCTCCTACATTAGGACACTTAGATGTTATAAAAAGAGCATCAAGCTTCATCGATCACCTCATTGTAGGTGTGTTTAACAATAGTGAGAAAACTCCATTGTTTACAACTGATGAGCGTGTTAATATGTTAGAGGATATACTGAAGGATTATAAAAATGTGGAAGTGGCCACATTTTCAGGGCTGTTAGTAGATTTTGCACGCGAAAGAGATGTGCATATCCTTGTAAGAGGTTTAAGAGCTGTTACGGATTTTGAATATGAAATTGCAATGGCTCAGACTAACAGAGTTATGGAACCAAGTGTTGACACTGTATTTTTAACAACTTCATTAGAGTACTCATACTTAAGCTCAAGTATTGTTAAAGAGATTGCTAAAAATGGTGGAGGGCTTGATGAATTTGTGCCACAGCAGATAATCCAGCGAATATATGATAAGTATGACATCGGTAAAAAAGCGTGATGTACTTTATATCCGATGATGTAAATTTGTTTTAATTTTATGAGGGAGGACCAATATGAGCCAGATAGAACAGACAATTGATGATATGCAGGCGTACATTGACGATTGTAAATCTCCAACATTTGGTGGTGGAGGAAAGGTTATCTGTGAGAAGGATGTATTAGAGAACTTTCTTGAGGATTTAAGAAGTGAAACTCCTGAAGAGATAAAGAAATACCAGCATCTTGTTGCACAGAAGGACAGCATCATTGCCAATGCTGAAGCTCATGCACAGGCTATCGTTGAATCAGCTGCAAAGCAGACTGAGAAAATGATTAACGATCATGAAATTATGCAGAAGGCATTTGAGCAGGCACAGGCTCTTATTGAAAGAGCACAGGCTGATGCAACTCAGATTATTGCAAGTGCACAGAATGATGCTGACAACGTTCGTGTATCAGCACTCAGATATACAGATGAGCTTCTTGGCAAGGTGCAGATTATTGCTCAGACTGCTCTCAGAGAACAGGAGATTCATCAGGCATCTGTAATAACAAGCCTTAAGGATGTGTTAGCTGTAGTTGCTGAAAACAGAGGCGAACTTGTTCCTGATGGAGTAGCTGCCGGACAGGCTCAGACTCCGGCAGAAAAAGAAGACAGCATTGGAACCGGAGACGAGTTATTTTCTGAAGTAGATATGTAATTATGGAATTACCTATAGAATTTGAGACCGAAATGAGAGAGTTACTTGGGGCTGAGTATGATTTATTCATATCCAGCCTTGACAGACCGCGTCATTTCGGTCTTCGTGTTAATAATTTAAAAATAAGTACCGAAGACTTTCTTAAAATCTGTCCGTTTACACTTAAAAAAGTGCCTTGGACGGACAATGGATTTTATTATATTGATGAGGAGAAACCTACTCATCATCCATATTATTTTGCAGGGCTCTATTACATACAGGAGCCATCTGCAATGACACCTGCAGCTCTTCTTCCTGTTAATAAGGGAGACGTTGTTCTTGATATGTGTGCAGCTCCGGGTGGTAAATCAACTGAGCTTGCAGCAAGGCTTGGTGGAACAGGTTTACTTGTAAGTAATGATATTTCAGCTTCAAGAGCTAAGGCACTACTTAAAAATATTGAATTATTTGGTGTCAGCAATTCATGTGTCATGTCTGAAGATACAAATAATATTTTGAAATATTCAGATATTCAGTTTGATAAGATCCTTCTTGATGCGCCTTGCTCAGGTGAGGGTATGTTCAGAAAGGATGCAAAACTACTGGACGCATGGAAAAAGCAGGGACCTGACTTTTATTCAAAGATCCAGAAGCAGCTCATTCTTATTGCAGCGGATCTTTTAAAGCCCGGAGGAGAAATTCTCTATTCTACATGTACATTTAACAGATTGGAAAATGAGGGCACTGTAGAATACTTACTTGAGAACAGAGATGACTTTGAGATTGTAGATCTTGGAGAGCATGAGGGATTTAAGTATGGCACAGGGAAAATGGCAAAGACTGCAAGACTTATTCCTTACATGATTGAGGGAGAAGGTCATTTTGTGGCTCTTCTTAGAAAAAAGGCGGCCAATAACATAACAGAAGATGTGGATTCTGATTTTAATAATTTCAATCATGAGTCTGCAGATTTTGTTAATACGGAAAAAGCCGATTCATCCAGTAAAAAGTCAAGGAAATCCAAGAAAAAATCTAACAATAACCAGAATAAAGCAGCTTCATCTAAGCTTCCTGAGGAGCTTGAAGAATTTATTTCTTCACTTAACGGAACTGAACTTGGTGGAACAGCGGACGGTGAGGGAACATTTACCTTAAACAGAGACAGAATTGTCATAAGAAATGACAAGGTGTTTTTACTTCCTGAAACAGATTTTACAGATGGTAAAAAATACAGAGTTCTTAGAAATGGTCTCTACATGGGTGACATGAAGAAGAACCGCTTTGAACCGTCTACAACATTTGCACTGGCGTTATCCAAAAAGGATTACAACAATGTAATTGATTTAAGCAGCAGTGACCCAAGAGTGGACAAGTACTTAAAGGGTGAGACACTTGCAATGGAATCAGATGAAATTGAAGAAATGAATTTATCTGACGGAAATGTGCTTATAGCTGTTGATGGTTTTCCACTAGGATGGGGAAGACTTTTAAAGAGTACGATTAAAAATAAATATTTACCGGCATGGAGAAAGCTGAATTGAGAGAACTTAATGTCAATGAATTAACCGGCGGAAGTAAATTAATGAATATACTCAGAAAGTCACTCCCTGAGGCGAAGGATTCATTTTTTTACAAAATGCTCAGAAAAAAGAATATTACTCTTAATAACAAAAAGGCCACTGGTTCTGAAATTGTTTCAACAGGAGATGTTATCAAATTTTTCCTAAGTGATGAGACTTATGATAAATTTGCGGGGAAGGCATCAAAAGCTGTAGTCTGTAACGGGAAAGCAAATGGTAACAGGGCTGATGACAGCGGCGCAGGTGCCGCAAATGCCACTGCCAAAGGTACAGGTAAGTCATCTTCTGCAAAAACTTTTAAAATTAACAAGAATGACATTGTCTACGAAGACAAAGACATCATTCTTATTAACAAACCATATGGCATCCTTTCTCAAAAAGCGGAGCCCGGAGATTATTCCATGGTGGAAGCATTGTATGGTTACATGCTTGAAAATGGAATGTTATCGGCAGATGACATTTTCCGTCCGGCAGTAACAAACAGACTGGACAGAAATACGACAGGAATTATTGCAGGTGGAAAAACCATATCGGGACTTCAGTTCCTTTCAAATGCCCAGAAAAATGGAGATATAAAGAAGTTCTATATCTGTATAGTTCCCGGAGAAGTTAAGGAGACACGACTTCTTAACGGCCTCTGGAGCAAAAATACAAGAAATAACAGAGTTACTATTGAGATGGTGGAAAATATTCCCGGATCATATTCATTTCCTTCCAGGTATTGGACAAAGGGAAATGTTCCTGCACAGACTCTGATTGCTCCTGTAGTTACAAACGGCAGATACACTGTTGTTAAAATCGGACTTCTCACAGGTAAGAGCCATCAGATCAGAGCCCATATGAAAGCATATGGACATCCTCTTATCGGAGATTTTAAGTACGGCCAGAGAAATGTAAATGACTATTTTGCAAGAAAATACGGACTTACAAGTCAGCTCCTTCATGCCTATATGATGGATATTGAAGGTAAGGGAGAATTCGTTGCAAAGCTTCCAAAGCAGTTTATAAATATATTAAAGGGTGAAGGGCTATATTCTGATTCCATTGAAGAAATATATAAGAATATAGAGTTAAAACCATAATGGCTACATGGAATTCAAGAGGATTAAGAGGTTCCGGACTGGAATCTCTTATTAATATGACCATAGAAAAATATGAGCTGGCCGGACTGGCTATGATTCAGAAGGTTCCAACACCTATAACACCTATTAAAATCGATGACAGTACAAGGCAGATAACCCTTGCATATTTCGATAAAAAATCAACAGTTGACTATATAGGTGTGGTGCAGGGAGTACCTATATGCTTTGATGCCAAGGAATGTGCAGCGGATACATATTCCCTTGCAAATATTCATGAGCATCAGATTGACTTCATGAGAAAGTTTGAAAAGCAGAAGGGGATTGCATTTATTATTCTTATGTATACAGGGAAGGATGAATGCTATTACATTCCGTTCAGAGACATTGAAAAATTTTCTGAGAGAGCCAAAAACGGTGGAAGAAAAAGCTTCAGATATGATGAAGTGGACAAGTCATATTTAATTAAACAGACCGGTGGTGTACCGCTTCATTTTCTGGAACAGCTGCAAATGGATTTAAGCTCAAGATAAAATGTAGTATAAAAATTGTTTACTTGCTATTAAAAATGTGTAATAATTTAGTGGCATTGTATTCGCGCTAAGGCGAAACGATAGCAGGAGGACAATATGAATACTACAGTAACAAAGAGAAGTAAGAATGCTAATATTGCGATAATGGCGATGTTTACGGCAATTATCATTATTATGGCATTCACTCCGTTTGGAATGATTCAGTTACCGCTTATTAAAGCGACTATTATCCACATTCCTGTAATTATCGGAGGAATTTTGATGGGACCAATGGGTGGCCTTTATTTCGGATCACTTTTTGGACTTGTTAGTTTTATTTCTAACACACTTACACCAAGTGCCCTTTCATTCGCATTTTCACCACTTGTTGCCGTTCCGGGAACAGGTGCAGGAAGCCCATTAGCATTATTAATCTGCTTTGGACCAAGAATCCTTACAGCGATTACACCATGGTTATTCTATGCAGCCATGAAGAAACTTATGCCTGCAATGAAAGAGGGCGTAAGAGCCGTTATACTGGTAATTTCAGGTGCAATCGGTGCTATTACCAACACAACACTAGTTATGGGACTTATTTATATTCTTTTCAAGGGCGCATATGCAGGCCTTAAGGGAATACCTGTAACAGAAGTTAAGTCAGTTATTCTTGGCGTTGTAGCGGCAAATGGAATTCCGGAGGCAATAGTTGCGGCAATCGTAACGCCTGTGGTATGTATGATTATTTTTAAAATAACAAAAACAAAATAATATAAGAGATCGGATTTAATATCTGATTTTCATATGAAAAGACTGTCTTAGATTATCCGGAAATATTCGTTTTTAACGAAGTATTACAGCCCGGATAATCAGGACGGTCTTTTTATTATTTTACATGGAAAATTTTAACGGACTGATTAATTAAAATGGTATAAAATCTGTTTACCTGTTATGTAAAATGTGCAATAATGAATTAATATGTAAGCACAGAGGTATTATGTCCGTAAAGCTTATAAACAGACATTTTATTAAATGGTTATACAAAATATTTATCATTAAGTAGAGGTATAAATATGGAAGCATATAAAGAGCAATTTATTAAGTTTATGGTAGAGAGCGATGTTCTTAAATTTGGGGATTTTACACTTAAAAGTGGTCGTAAATCCCCTTTCTTTATGAACGCAGGACTTTATGTAACAGGTTCTCAGCTTATTAAGCTTGGAGAATACTATGCTACAGCTATTCACGAAAACTTCGGAGATGACTTCGATGTTTTATTCGGACCTGCATACAAGGGAATTCCTTTAAGTGTAGCAACAGTTATTGCATACCAGAACAAGTATGGCAAGGAAATCAGATATTGCTCTAACAGAAAAGAGATTAAGGATCACGGAGATGCAGGTATTCTCTTAGGTTCACCTCTCAAGGATGGCGACAGAGTAATCATTATCGAAGACGTAACAACATCAGGTAAGTCTATTGAGGAGACATTCCCAATCATTACATCTGCTGCAGATATAGAGATTAAGGGTATGATTGTATCTCTTAACAGATTAGAGAAGGGTAAGTCAGGCGAGAATAAGACAGCCCTTACAGAGATTCAGGAGAAGTACGGATTCAGAGCTGAAGCCATTGTTACAATGGAAGATGTAATTGAATTATTGTATAATCAGGAATGTAACGGCAAGGTTGTTATTGATGATGAAATAAAGGGAAAACTAGACGAATATTATAAGCAATATGGTATTTAACAGATGAACCATGTAAATATTAATAGATTTATAAGGTTATTTGCAGGTATTGCATTTGCTATATATGCATCTTATCTGATTTATTACACATTCTTAGATCCATCACTGGGAAGAAGTGCCATAAGGCAGGAGATTATGCATAACACCACCGGAGTAGATTATGTTAATCTTGTGCCATTTAAAGAAATAAACAGATTTGTAAGTAATATAGGCAATATTAGATTTAATATTATCCTGTTAAATGTTGTTGGCAATGTAGTTGCATTTATTCCGCTGGGCTTTCTGTTACCTGTTATTACAAACAGAAAGCTGGTCTGGTGGAGTACGATTTTAATCGCGGCGGGAGCATCAGCTCTCATAGAGGTTATGCAGTATGTGACTAAGCTTGGAACATGCGACATAGACGATTTCATACTCAATACTATTGGTGGAATACTTGGATATGTATTTTACAGAATACTGTTTTTAATAATAGATGTCATATATAGAAAAAGACAGAAAAAAAGCTAATGAAGGTAGAATTCAAATCAAAGCCGAAGAGAACTATTTTCTTTGAAAGAGGACGAAATTCCATATGGGGTTTTATCTCCATAGGAGTATTTATCGCCTCTCTTATTATAGTTTTAGTAAGTGTAAATATTTCTCATGCCAATAATGGAAATGCTGGATATATAGTCGGAAGTCTTGGACTTACCGCATTATTTTCCAGTATTGCAGGAATATTTATCGGTCTGAGAGGCTTTAGGGATGAAGATAAGATATACTGGCCGATATTTGCAGGCTGTATAGGCAATGCGATTATTATGGTATTTATCATATCTTTGTATATAATCGGATTTTAATTTAAGTAAGTTAATAAGTTAATGAGTTATTAACTTATTAACATTAATAAATTAATATAATTAATAAATTAATAACATTAATATAGTTTATAGGAGTAAAGTTATGGCAAAAGTTGGTATTGTAATGGGAAGCGACTCAGATATGCCTGTTATGTCTAAGGCAGCAGAGGTTCTTGACGAATTAGGTATTTCATATGAAATGAGAATTATCTCAGCTCACAGAGAGCCTGAAGAATTCTTCGAGTATGCTAACAGCGCAGAAGACAACGGTTACAAGGTAATTATCGCAGGTGCAGGTATGGCAGCTCACCTTCCTGGAATGTGTGCAGCAATCTTTGATCTTCCAGTTATTGGAATCCCAATGCATACAACATCGCTTGGCGGTAGAGATTCACTCTACTCTATAGTACAGATGCCTTCAGGTATTCCTGTGGCAACAGTTGCTATTAACGGTGGTAAGAATGCAGGTATCCTTGCAGCTAAGATTCTTGCAACATCAGATCCTGAACTTCTTGCTAAGTTAAAGGCAATGAAGGAAGGCATGAAAGAAGAAGTTATGAAAAAAGACACTAAGCTTGCAGAAGTAGGCTATAAGTCATACACAAAATAATTATAATTTATAAGATAAATAAAAAACCAACATTGTAGTTTTATGATGTTGGTTTTTGGCACGCAATGGTTAGTGTTTAATATGGAGGTTAATATGGATTATAAGAACGCTGGGGTAGATATTGAAGCAGGCTACAAATCAGTTGAATTAATTAAGAAGCACGTTGCAACAACAATGAGACCGGAGGTTTTCGGTGGACTTGGCGGATTTGCAGGTATGTTCTCTGCAAAGGCTTTTAAGGATATGGAAGAGCCTATGCTTGTATCAGGAACTGACGGTGTAGGTACAAAGCTTAAGTTAGCTTTTATTATGGACAAGCATGACACAGTTGGTATTGACTGCGTTGCCATGTGTGTAAACGATATTGCTTGTACAGGTGCAGAGCCATTATTCTTCCTTGACTACATCGCATGTGGAAAGAACTTCCCAGAGAAGATTGAGCAGATTGTTAAGGGTGTTACAGACGGATGTAACATGTCAGGTGCATCACTTATCGGTGGTGAGACAGCTGAGATGCCTGGCTTCTACCCTGAAGACGAGTACGATATTGCAGGTTTTGCAGTAGGTGTAGTTGATAAACCTAAGATGATCAACGGTGAAAGAGACATCAAGGCTGGCGATACATTAATCGGTATTGCTTCAAGCGGTGTTCATTCAAATGGTTTCTCACTTGTTAGAAAAGTATTTGATATGACTAAGGAATCATTAGATACATACTATGATGAATTAGGTAAGACTCTTGGTGAAGCTCTTATTGCTCCAACAGTTATCTATGTTAAGGCTATCCAGTCAGTATTAAACAGCGGTGTTGCAATTCACGGCTGTTCACATATTACAGGTGGAGGTTTCTATGAAAATGTTCCAAGAATGCTCCCTGAAAATGTTGATGCGGTTGTATTAAAAGATTCTTACGAAGTTCCTGCAATCTTCAAGCTTCTTGCAAAGAAGGGTAATATTGCTGAGGAAATGATGTACAACACATACAACATGGGTATCGGTATGATGCTTGCTGTTGACAGTGCTGATAAGGAAAAGGCAATCAAGGCTATCGAAGAAGCCGGTGAAAAGGCATTTGTTATCGGCGAAATCGTAGAAGGTAACAAGAACGTAAAGTTAGTATAATCCGTAACCCGTTAATTAGTTTGATATATCCCATGTCTGTTAAAGGAGAATAAGTTTGTTAAGAGTTGTTGTATTAGTATCAGGAGGAGGCACTAATCTCCAGGCTATTATAGATTCAGTAGAATCAGGCAACATTCCAAATACGGAACTTGTCGGCGTAATTAGTAATAATAAAGACGCATATGCCCTTGAGAGAGCTAAAAATCATAATATTCCTGCATTTGGAATATCTCCTAAGGATTATGAAACAAGAGAATTGTTCCATGAGGCATTAATGGAGAAGCTTGCAGAACTTAAGGTTGATTTAATCGTACTTGCAGGCTGCTTAATTAAGATTCCTGATGAAATGGTCAGAGAATATAACAATAGAATTATTAATATTCATCCTTCTCTTGTACCTTCATTTTCAGGTGTAGGCTTCTATGGCTTAAAGGTTCATGAAGCAGCTCTTGAAAGAGGAGTAAAGATTACAGGAGCAACAGTACATTTTGTAAATGAGATCATGGACGGCGGTAAGATATTAAATCAGAAGGCTGTAGAAGTTATGGAAGGTGATACTCCTGAAGTTCTCCAGAAGAGAGTTATGGAGCAGGCCGAATGGGTGATTTTACCACAGACTATTGCAGATATCGCAACCGGAAAAATTAAGATAGGATAAGATGGGAAGGCATTGAGTATGAAGGTTTTAGTAATTGGAAGCGGTGGAAGAGAACATGCTATTTGTTATAAGCTTTCACAGAGCAAGCAGGTAGATAAGATTTATTGTGCACCGGGTAACGCAGGTATCGCCGGAATTGCTGAGTGTGTAAATATAGGTGCCATGGAATTCGATAAGCTGGCATCATTTGCAGAAGAAAATAAAATCGGTTTAACAGTAGTTGGAATGGATGATCCACTTGTAGGCGGTATCGTTGATGTATTCCAGGAAAAGGGCTTAAGAGTATTCGGACCTAATAAGGCAGCGGCTATTCTTGAGGGTTCAAAGGCATTTTCTAAGGATCTTATGAAGAAGTACAACATTCCTACAGCTGCATACGAAGTATTTGAGGACGCTGATGAGGCAATCAAGTACCTTGAGACATCAAAGTATCCAATCGTATTAAAGGCAGACGGTCTTGCACTTGGTAAGGGTGTTCTTATCTGTAATACAAAGGAAGAGGCTCTTGAAGGTGTTAACACAATCATGGTTGACAAGAAGTTCGGAGAATCAGGAAGCACATTAGTTGTTGAAGAGTTCATGACAGGTAGAGAAGTATCTGTACTTTCATTCTGCGACGGTAAGACAATTAAGATTATGAGCTCAGCTCAGGATCATAAGAGAGCAGGAGATGGTGATACAGGTTTAAATACAGGCGGTATGGGAACATTTTCACCTTCACCATTCTACACAGATGAAGTAGATGAATTCTGCAAGAAATATGTTTACCAGGCAAGTGTTGATGCCATGGCAAGCGAAGGAAGAGAGTATAAGGGCGTTATCTTCTTCGGTCTTATGCTTACACCGGATGGACCAAGAGTTCTTGAGTACAACTGCAGATTCGGTGATCCTGAAGCTCAGGTAGTTCTTCCAAGATTAGAAAATGACATCGTTGATGTATTTAATGCATGTATCGACGGAACACTTGACCAGATCGACTTAAAGTTCAGAGATGAGGCATGTGTATGTGTTGTTCTTGCATCTGACGGATATCCATTAGCATATGAGAAGGGACTTCCTATTACAGGATTTGAAGCATTTGCGGATAAGGATGATTACTTCTGTTTCCATGCTGGAACTAAGTTTGATGAGAATGGCAATATCGTAACAAACGGCGGACGTGTTCTTGGAATTTCAGCTTTAGGTTCAGACCTTAAAGAGGCAAGAGCTAAGGCATATGAAGCTACAGAGTGGATTCATTTTGACAACAAGTACATGCGTCACGATATTGGTAAGGCAATTGACGAAGCCTGATGTAAATATATTTTTAGGAGAACTGTTATGAAGATCAACCCGGTAAAAGGGACAAATGATTACTTACCTGAACAGGTGAGACTCAGAGATTATTTACAATCTCAAATTTTAAATGTATACGTAGAGAACGGCTTTGAGCATATTATTACACCTGTCATTGAAGATGCCGAAAACCTCGATAAGAGTGATGGTGGAGAAAACCTTAACCTAATTTTCAACATCCTCAAGAGAGGTGATAAGCTTGAGTCAGTTATCAATAAGGGCGTAACTGTAGAGAACCAGAAGGAATTAAGTGATTTAGGTTTAAGATATGACCTTACACTTCCTTTAAGCAGATATATTGCTAATAATCAGAATGAATTACTCATGCCTATGAAGTGTATTCAGATTGACAGAGTATACAGAGCCGAAAGACCTCAGAAGGGCAGACTCAGAGAGTTTATCCAGTGTGATATCGACATTATCGGTAGTGAATCATCTGACAGCGAATTAGAGTTAATCTTAACAACAGTTAAGGCTCTTAAGGCTATCGGACTTTCAGACTTTACAGTTAAGATCAATGACAGAAGACTCCTTACAAATGTCCTTACAAAGCTTGGCTTTGACAGAGATTTAGACAGCGTATGCATTTCCTTCGATAAGATGGATAAGATCGGTTTAGATGGTGTGTGTGCTGAACTTTCTGAAAAGGAATTTTCAGCTGAAGCTGTTGAAAACTTCAGAGAATTCCTTTCAAGAGATTCAATTACACTTGATTATATCGGTGAGCTCTTAACTGAAGAGGATGCAGAGCCTGTAGAAAGCCTTAAAAACATTATTGCAATGTGCAATGAGCTTTCTGATAATTCATTCAATATTGAATTTGACCTTTCATTAGTAAGAGGCCAGGGCTACTACACAGGAACAGTATTTGAAGTTGTAAGCAATGAATTCAAGGGTTCAGTTGCCGGCGGCGGAAGATATGACAAGCTTATCGGTAAGTTTATCGGAAGAGACATTCCTGCAGTAGGATTTTCTATCGGATTTGAGAGAATCTTCGCAATCCTTTCAGAAAATGGTGCAGCATGTGCCGAAACTAAGAAGAGAATTGCTCTTTTATATGATGAAGGTCAGGTTGCTGAAGCTGTTAAGGAAGCTGACAAGCTCAGAGCAGAAGGATTAATCGTAAGCTTATTTGTTAAGCCTAAGAAGACAGGTAAGTTTATTGATAAATTAGAAGAAAAAGGCTTTGCCGGATTCATCAATTTATCGGTTAAGCCTGATGTGGTATATTTCGAAAATTAATTTTTGCCTGAGTATTTTCAGCATAAACACAAAATAAATATCTACAGTAAGCATTGATTCTGTAGTAAAATAATAAACACTAAAAATAGCATTTTCATTGTATACACTAATTAATGGATGTATATAACGAAGATGCTATTTTTGTTGTAGTATATTTATGTATGTATAATTGCTTTTGATATAATTGTACAACATATAAAAAGTACTATACTGATTGATAATACATATAATTTATGTGAAACAAAGGAGCCGGTTTCGTGTCGGAGAATATAAATGAAAAGGCTGATTTAAGTAACAATCAGAAACTTAAATTAGCTAAGAAGATAATAGATTATGTACGCGATGAGCTTATTATTTCACTACCGTATTTTAACAGAGCCATTCTTAAAATGCCTGTGGAATTTTATGAGCCAAAGAAGTTTGTTGCAGATGATTTCGGTGGATTTGCAACTGACATGAAAAAGATCTATGCAGACATTAATCTTCTAATTAGTGATTTCAAAGCCAACAGAATCACAATTGCCAGAAAAATGCTGCATTCAATTTTCCATTGTCTCTATAAGCATCCGTTTAACTACAACAGACTTAATACAAAATATTGGGATTTCGCCTGTGACGTGGCAGTAGAACTTGCCATTATGGATCTTAATATAGATGCATTAAAAGAGCCTCAGGATACAGAGCGTGAAACTGTATGGCATCTTATTAATAAAAATGTAGAGCATCCATATGCAGAGAAAATATATGAATTTATGATGTCATCAAAGGCTCATGCCAATGACTGGATGCAATATGCCAGATTATTTAAAAAGGATCACCATGAAATTTGGAAGAAATCAGGCCTTGTGGAGCAGGAGGGTAACTTCCTCTTACCTATGGCTTCTAATGAATTAGACCAGCTTGGAATGGAATGGGAAAGAGTCTTCAGAAATGTAAAGAAAGACAAGGAAACCGTTGAAAAGGGACAGGGAAGATCCATTGCCTCAGTTACGGATGTACTTGGAAGAATCGAGGGAGACAACAATGACTACACAGATTTCCTTATGAAGTTTGCTAAGCTTCAGGAAGAAGTAAGAGTTAATGATGACGAGTTTGATTACATTTACTATACATATGGTATGCAGCTCTATGAGAACATGCCTTTAATAGAGCCGTTGGAATACAAAGAGACTCTTAAGATATATGATTTTGTTATCGCCATAGATACTTCAGGATCATGTAGAGGACGAGTTGTTAAGAACTTCCTTAGAAGAACATATTCAATTCTGAGAAATAAGACTGTATTCGGAACAAGAATAAATGTACACATTTTACAGTGTGACAATACAATTCAAAGTGAAACGGTTTTAAGATCGGATGAGGAATTTGAGCGTTATATAAGTAATGTTGAGGTTGTAGGTTCAGGTGGTACTGATTTCAGACCTGTATTTGAGAGAGTAAATGAGCTTAAGGATATTGGAGAATTCTCAGACTTAAGAGGTCTCTTATATTTATCAGACGGACTTGGAATATTCCCAAGTCAGGTACCTGAATACAAAACAGCATTTATCATAATGCCATATGAGGACATGATACCAAACTTACCTGACTGGGTTATAAGTAAGGTTGTAAGCAGAGAAGATCTTGACAGATAATAAATTTAAACGGAGGATATGGGGTTATCCCTTATATATATTATGAATATTAGAGAAGCTAAAAATCAGATTAAACAGTCAATCGATATTTATCTTGCAAAAGATAATCTTGGAAATTACAAAATTCCAATTGAGAAGCAGAGACCAATTTTCCTTCTTGGTGCACCTGGTATTGGTAAGACAGCAATCATGGAGCAGATTGCAGATGAGCTTGGCATTGCAATCGTATCTTACTCAATGACACACCACACAAGACAGTCAGCACTTGGTCTTCCATTCATCGTAAAGAAGAACTATGACGGTGTAGAGTACAGCGTATCTGAGTATACAATGTCTGAAATCATTGCATCTGTATACGAGACAAGAGAATCAACAGGAAAGCTTGAAGGTATCCTTTTCTTAGATGAAATTAACTGTGTATCTGAGACGCTTGCACCTTCAATGCTTCAGTTCCTTCAGTACAAGGTATTCGGAAATCACAGAGTACCTGAAGGCTGGGTAGTAGTTACTGCAGGTAACCCACCTGAATACAACAGATCTGTTCATGAATTTGACGTGGTTACTCTTGACCGACTTAAGGTTATTGAAGCTGAACCGGATCTTGAAACATGGAAGCTATATGCAAAGAAGAAGGGTATTCACAACTCTATTCAGACATATCTTGATATTAAGGGCAGTGACTTCTATGTTATCGAAACAACTGTAGACGGTAAGTCATATGTTACAGCCAGAGGATGGGAAGACCTTTCAGAAGCTATATTCCTTTATGAAGAAAAGGGATATACAGTTGATGAGGCACTTATCAGCCAGTACATCAGAAATAAGCGTGTAGCAGGTGAATTTGCAACATATTACAGCTTATATCTTAAGTACAAGTCAGATTACGGTATTATGTCTATTCTTGAAAATGGTGCAGATGAGAAGGCTGTTTCAAGAGCACATGACGCTGCATTTGATGAGAGAATCACTGTTGTAGGACTTATGATTGAAGGCTTAATTCCTATGATGCGTGACAATACAGAAGTATTTGAAAGTCTTAAGAAGTTATTCGGCTACGTTAAGGAAACTAAGGCGGATGACAATATTATCAGCAAGCTTACAGAGATTGACGAAGCTCTCCAGAAGGAATATGAGCAGAGACTTGCAGGCGGCGTATTAGATCTTGAAGGCAAGAGAGAATACAAGTATGCAATGGCATTTGTGGAGGAGCTTGTACAGGCATTAAGAATTGATGTAGACAGCTCAGTTGCATTCAGTTACTTACAGACTCAGTTCAATGAGAAGGTTAAGAATGTTAAGGCAAATGCTGTTGATATTAAGAACATGCTTAACAATGCATTTGAATTTATTGAAAAGGCATACGGCGATGGCAATGAAATGCTTCTCTTTGTAACAGAGATTACAATCAGCAGATCTGGTGCAAGATTTATTGCTGAAAACGGATGCGACAAGTACTACCAGTACAACAAGAAGCTTATGCTTGATGAGAGAAATTCTGCATTACTTGAAGATATCAAAAACTTTGAAAAGATGATTGATGAATCTGAAGAAATCGCAGACATTTAATTATAAACAGAATTAAAAAATCCCCTTTATCAAAGACTGATAAAAGGGATTTTTTAATTTTTTGCGATATATGCTTAGTTAAGTTTAAGAGTTATAGATGGTATAATCAGAAACAGAAATAAATTTAGGAAGATACAAAAAGATATATGAATAACATAGAATTTGATTATATAGATTTAAATGACAGAGAAATCTGCGTAAACGGTATTAAGACAGAGGAAGTGCCGGAAGAACTTAAGGTATTGGAAATTCCGGGAGAAATAGATGGTAAGAAGGTTACTTCCATAGCATCCGGTAATTTCAACCTGAGAGGTCTTTTTATTGAAGAAATAGTAATTCCTGACACTGTTGAAAGAATTGAGGAATTCGCATTTGCATATATGGTCAGCTTACATGAGATAACAATTCCAGACAGTGTTAAATACATTGGAGAGGGCTTTATTACTGCCACATCCATAGAAAGTGTAGAGATACCTGAGGGCATAGAAGAGCTTGTAAGACCTGACTTAATCGAGTGCGCCATTTATGCAAGCGGAAACAAGCACTATAGTGCAGACGGCTATGGTATTTATGAAAATGACTATATTTCCGAGAGCGGTGAACATATAGGCAAAGTTCTCATAGGTGTAAATGTTTCAGATACGAGAACTGAGTACATATTAAATGATGATGCTGTCGGAATAGCGGAAAATGCTTTAAGAGTTACAAAATATTTAAAGACTCTTATTATTCCGGAGAATACTGTATTTATCGAAGAGGGTGCACTTTCATATAACGGAAATGTTGCAGGCGGAGACACAGGTATAGAAGAAGTCATCATAGATGAGAACAACCCTGTTTTTTTTGCGGAAAATAATGCGGTATTTAAGAGACTTGAAGACAATAAATATTTACTTGTAAGATCATTTGCAAAGACAAAGGGATATACAGTTAAAAAGGGAACTGCCATACTGGGATACAGATGCTTTGCAGATTCTGTTGTAAATGAACTTACACTTCCTGTGTCAGTTACTGAAATCCATAATGAAGTATTTGACGGATCATATATTCACGACTTTTATCTTAATGGTGGAGATGTGAGAATATATTTCTACAAGGATAACAGATTTGAACTTGAGGATATGCAGGAAGGTTTTGGTAAGAATGGCAAAATGTATGATTATACATTTATGGATAATTTCTTACTGAAGGAGTCTCTTACAGGGGAAAGAGTTAAGATGATTGCTATAAGACTTACATATCCTGTGGATATTGAAGAGTCTGTGGATGCAGGTCTTAGAACTAAGATAAAAGAAAATATATTTGACATTGTGGAAATGCTTGTGGAAAATAAGGATATAAAAACAGTGAAAATGCTTGGTGACTTAGACATTTTCGATGAGAAAACAGTGGGTAAAATCATCGATATTCACAGCAAATTGGGGCATGAGGAAATTACGGCATGGTTTATGGAATTTCAGAATAAACTCCGTAACAAATGTCCTAAGGAAGACTCATTTTGTAATGGATTTTTAGAGATTTAAGGTAAATTTGAATGACATCACCTTTGGGTTCGTTAAGAAAATATTATTGGTTATGTGCTATATTTGCATCATTTTTTGCAGCGGCACTTATACTCAGGGAAATTAATTCCAAGGACAATCCGTATCATATTTTTACGTCACTGCTGATTACAATAATTTTAGAGAGCCTTGTAATATGGTGGGGAATACTGACATACAGCCGTATAACGGACCGATATATAAAAAAATGGATAGCGGTTATATGTGTATTGCTGGTTTTCTATTTATTGCTGAGACATCTGAAATATAATGTTTTTGATTCCTATACGGATGCCGTCAGAATAACATGGTATATGTACTACATACCAATGCTGCTCATAGTGGTCTGCTGTATCTATGCTGTTTATCATCTCAATAATGACAATACAAAAGATATTCAGACACCAAAATCATTTGTTGTACTAATGATTATCAGCATTATTTTAATATTGGCGGTATTAACAAATGATTATCACCAGCTGGTATTTAAATTCCCGGATGATGGTTTTGTTAACAGTGATAAAAATTACAGCAGGGGAATTTTATACTTTGTAATTTCTGCATGGTATCTGATATGCAGCATTATATTTATCTGCATGGTAATTAAACGAAGCAAAATGCCTGGAAAAAATAAATTTATCTGGGTTCCTACTGCCATACTGGCCCTGGCTTATCTGTATCACGTACTTTATACATTAGGTATAGTGCCTTATTTTTTCAGGGATATGATTATAGTAAATGCATTTTTTACTGTTCTTATCTTTGAATCAATGTTGCAGACAGGAATAATTAAGTCCAACTTATTTTATTCATATCTGTTTAAGCAGTCATCAATTCCAGCCATGATATTAGATGACGATAGAAATGTAATATTTAGCAACAGGGATGGAAAAATATGCGATGACAAAATCATTGACATGCTATGTGAAGAAAATGTTATTGTGGATGAAAATATCCGCTTTAATATACTTCATTTAAGCAGCGGCTATATAATCTGGAAGGATAATATTTCCAGACTGGTATCTTTAAAGAAAAAACTGGATTCTTCCCGAAGTTATCTTGAGGGTAAATATGTTGCTGAAAGTAATATGCAGAATACCAATATTGTCAGAAGAAGATTACGGGAGCGAAATCTTCTGTATGATGAAATGAGAAGCTACACTTCTCAGAAAGTGCAGCAGATCAGACAGCTGACAGAGGAATTTGAAAAGGCGGCAAAGGAAGATGAATGGAAATATTTATTCCTGATAGGCGCACTGTCCATTTATATTAAGAGAATAGATAATCTGATATTTATCGAAAAGGAAAATGGAATGATTCCTCCTGAAGAGATAAATAACTGTATCTCTGAAATAGAGAGACATTTAAAGGTGTTTGGCATATTGTGCCATTCATCGGTTTATTTAACAGGTAATTTAACCATCACTGAAACAGCCCGGCTGTATTATGAGATTATTGAGATAATAGAGCATACGGAAAGCGTGAAACCGTCATACTTTATATCTTTAACGGAAAAGAAATATACATATGAGCTCAGAGTCAGAATATCTGGCATAGATGATATTCCTAAGTTTAATATGGATCGATATTCAGTTGAGCAGGAAGACGATGAGGAATTTATTCTGATAAAATCATATGATAAGGAGAGCAATATTGTTTAAAAAAGATAAATCTCTCTTTGTGGGGCCGAACGCGGTAAAGGAAGCATTTGATAAGTTTCCAACCGGAATTTGTTTTTTTAATTCCAAGGGACTGCTTATTATTAGCAACAATACCATGAATGCAATATTGTATGATCAGATTCATAAGGAACTGCAATACGAATCAGAACTGCTGAATGTACTTGCAACATGTTGTGACAATACACTTATTTCAGAATCCGGTACCTTATGGCAGTTCCAGAGAAAAAAGATAAAGAAAAACTGGACCGAGTATGTTGCTTTTGATATTACAGCAATATATAAAAAGAACATGGAACTCCAAAAAAATAATGAAGAGCTTAAAAATATGCTTGATAATATCAGGACAACCAATAGAAATATTGTGGAAATAGCAAGAGAACAGGAGATTTTATCCATGAAAATGCTTATCCACAACGATATGGGAAGAAATATTCTGAGCTTACAAAGGTATTATGCAAACGGATGCAATCCTTCAGAAAAGGAAGATATTATCAGGCAGATTAATAAGACCATTTCCGTATTAAACTGGGAAGATGATGAAGAGGATGAAGTTGATGACATTAAGGAATTGACTGAAATCGCTGATTCCATAGGTGTTAAGCTGGAAATAACCGGTAAAATGCCTAAGAATAAAGACAGCATTATGCTTGTTGCCGATTCCTTAAGAGAATGTATTACAAATGTTGTAAAGCATGCGGGAGGAGACAGACTCTTTGTTAATATAACTGACACAGATACAGAGCATATCCTTGAAATCACCAATAACGGAAATAAGCCAAAGTGTGAAATTGTTGAGGGTGGCGGACTTAAATCACTTCGCAAAAAAATAATTAACGAAAACGGAAAAATGGAAGTAATTTCAAGACCGGAATATAAGTTAATAATAACAATACCGAAAAAGGAGGATGAGCTGCATGACTAATGTTCTTATTGTGGATGATGAACGAATTGTTCAGGAACTGTTTACATACTACATAGAAAAGACTGATGGTAAATATACACTTGCCGGTGCAATTAAGGATGCAGCCAATGCTGAGATATACTGTGCAAGCGGTAAGGTGGATCTAATTATAATGGACATCTGTACTGTAAATGAACACAGTGGAATTACTGCTGCAAAAGAAATAAAAAGCAAATATCCGGATATAAAAATAATTATTGTAACAAGTGCTCCTGATTACCGTTTTATCGAAAAGGCAAGGGAAGCCGGGGCAGACAGTTTCTGGTATAAGGAATTCGGTGATGAAGAGCTTATTGATGTTATGGATAAGACAATGAATGGGGAAAATGTATATCCGGATTCCACACCAGATGTACAGATTGGCAATATCAGCAGTGACATGTTTACTCCTAAGGAACTGGAAGTGTTGTCATATCTTGTACAAAACATGGGATTACATGAAATAGCGGATAAAATGGGTGTTGCTTATACAACCGTCAGAAGCCATGTTAAGAATTTAAAGGAAAAAACAGGAGAAAATAACCTTATAGGGCTTTGTTACCTTGTTACAAAGAACAGACTTATTCTTCCTGAGTACTAATTTATATTATTAAGATTGATATATAAGTTAAATTTGTTAAGTAAATCAAATTGATAGTTTCGATTTGATGGAAATGCACCATCCACTACCTTGGTATGATAGAAAAAATATTATATAAATATATAATTAATTCAGAGAAATGAACATTGAGAATGTTTGTTTAGTTTGTTTTATATATAGAAAGGGTAGGGATTATTATGTCATTAAAGAAGGTTATAGCTATTTCATCAGTTTCATTAGCTTCAGTAGGTATTTTAGCAGGTTGCGGAAGCAGTGAGGCTTCAAATGCAGGTAAGTACACAATTACAAGCTTATCAGCAAATGGCACGGAGCTTAATCTCCAGGATTTAGCAAAGGCTGCAGGCTCTAGTCTTGATGAATTTTATATTGAATTAAAAGAAGACGGAACAGGTTCAATCAACGCTAACGGTGAAGCTCAGAACCTTACTTGGGATAAGAAAAATATCACAGTGGATGGTGAAGCAGTTCCTTATACTGTAAAAGGTAATGAGCTTTCAATCGTTCAGGAAGGAATAACCATCAAGGCTGAAAAGGAATAATTTTCAGATCAGGATTTAATATTCCAAACTAACAGGCTAAAAGTAACTATCTAAAAAGACCACCTATCGATTATCGGTAGGTGGTCTTTTTTATTGGAAAATAATTTGAATTTATTATTATCCGGTAAGTGTGTATAAGAGAGTGTTACATGTTTTACATGTGCATACATGGTAAGTTCTTGTGTTTAATAAAAACAAAAGTTTGTGTTAAAATAATTAAAATATTTGCAAATGTATCAGAAAGGATGAGAGATGTCTGTAACTTTTATCATAGGTCCTTCGGGCTCGGGAAAATCACAATTTGTATATGATTCTGCCTGCAAAAAAGCCGTGAACAGATCTGACAGTATTAAGATTATGGTTCCGGAGCAGTACACATTAGAGACGGAAAAGCAGATTATATCAAAAAGCCGTACGGGTGGACTGATTAACATTAATGTAGTCAGCTTTAACCGACTTGCCTATAAGGGATTAAATAAAATCGGCGGTGGCAATATCCCTGTCATTGATGAGGAAGTAAAAAATATATTTATCAGAAAAATAATCAATGAGGGAAAGTGTGCCCTGAAAATATATAACAATTCCGCACTTAAAAGAGGGGTGACAGATGAATTGAAATCTGTTATTTCAGAGCTTCTTCAGTATGGAATAGACAGCGAAAAGCTGAAAGAAGCATCTGTTAAAATCTCTGATAAAAAGCTTTCAGACAAGTTATCTGATATTTCTTACATCTACGATAAATTTAAAGAATCCGTAACTGACAATAAATCAATGACTCTGGAAGAGCTTATACCAGGATTTACAAAGAGACTGTCAGAGTCTGATTATATGGATGATTCCATAGTATATCTTGATGGATATACAGGATTTACTCCTGCCCAGTACGATTTATTAAGAGTAATCATTAAGAAGGCGAGAGAGGTATATATTACCGTTACTGCCAATGAGTTCGAGAGCCTTCGCAATGCAATGTCTGCAGACAGCGGAAACATGAGCCACAACAATATCGGGGATTTATTCTTTATGAGTAACGATATTATCCGCTATGTAACTGATATTGCAAAAGAAAATGAAGTAGAAATTAACGAACCTGTTTTTCTTGAAAATCCTGTCAGATATGATGAAAGAAAAGATTTAGTATTTCTTGAAAAGAATATCCTTAAAAATAACGGAGAAAGATTTTACGGTAAAGCAGAAAATATCCGCATACTGGAAACAAATACCGTTGATGAAGAATTAAAGTATGTGGCAGGCGAAATCTATGACCTGACACGAAATAAGGGATTCAGATACAGGGATATTGCGGTTGTTGCAGGAGACATTAACGGCATTGCACCATCCGTAAAAAAGATTATGAGGGACAACAACATCCCTATATTTATAGATGAGAAGTCAGGTCTTGATAATAATAAATTTCTTCAGTATATGAGATACATTTTCGAATTATCCATGGGGAAGTTTAATTACAACAATATAATAGGACTTATTAAAACAGGCATTTTTGATATTTCGGAAGAAGATATTTTCAAAATAGAAAACTATACTCTTGCTCTGGGCATTAATACTTACACTAAGTGGAACAGCGAGTGGGAGAGACGTACAAAGAAGGAAAAAGAGAGACGTGACCGCAGCACTTTAAAGGCAGAAAGTGCCAATGGCTATACTGATGCCGATAACATCGCCAATGCAGATACGGCTGGAAGTGAAAGTGGTGCCGGTAATCATGGCTGGGAGCTTTATGATTTAGACAGACTCAATGAAATAAGAGCCTGTATTATGTCTGAGATCAATATGTTAAAGGGAGCAATGGCGGATAAGGCCGTAACTCTGAATATAGATTCCAGGGATGTAAAGTTTGAAGCCGCAGGTACCGTAGGTGAAAAGGCAGAGAGATTTATTGATTTTCTAAATAAGAGCAAAGTGGATGACAAAATAGAAAGATATATTGATTCTGTAAAAGAAATAAACCCATCTGCCCATTCTGAGAATACCCAGCTCATAGAAAAAATATTTGATATTTTAAATAATATGAAAAATATTTTAGGAGATATGGAAGTTGATAAATCCGGATTTATGGATATGTTTGCTGCCGCTCTTGAAGGTCTTGCCATAGGTATAATACCGCCTACAAATGACCAGGTTATTATCGGTGATATGGAGAGAACCAGACTCGGTAATGTAAAGGCTGTATTTATCATAGGAGCAAATGAGGGCAGTATTCCAAAGACTCATTCTGACGGTGGAATACTTACTGATTCCGAACGATCACGACTTGAAAGAGAAGCAGGACTCAGTCTTTCACCAAGCATAAAGGAAAGAAGCTTTATTCAGAGATTTTATATGTACCTTATGTTAACTAAAGCTTCTGATAAGTTATACATTTTATATACAAAAAAGGATGTGGGTGGTTCTTCCCTTTTCCCATCATTTTTAATAAAAGAAATCTGCGACATGTATCCTACGCTAAATCCTGAAAGGGTAAGTAATGAAGCTGCCTGTGCCAATATTATTATTCCTAAGGCGAATTCCATTATTTTACCGGGAAGCAGTAATGCAAAAAGTATTCTTGATGCATTTAACAGAGAACTTATTGTGCCTGATGAGAGAAATATTCTCCTTTCAGATGCACTTTACAATAGTGTTGTTAAGGGAAGTGTATCCAGATTTGAAACATTTGCAAGATGTCCTCATATGCATTTCCTGAATTATGGAATGAAACTTAAACCAAGGGAAGTATATGAATTTAATCAGATGGATATGGGTGTATTTGCACATGAAATCATGCAAATATCCATGGAGAAAATAAAGGACGGATATATTGATCTGGCAAATATATCTGATGCTGAAACCGTAAAACTTACATCAGATATTGTTGGCTCCGTACTTGATAAATATTCATACCTTACTGAAACAGACAGGGGATTATTCCTTAAGAAGAGCCTGGAAAGCCGTATTAACAGAAGTCTTCTGGCTAACATTGCCCAGATTAAGGGTTCAGGATTCATGCCTGACAGGCTTGAGCAGGGTTATTCGTACAATATGGCTCTTGAAAATGGTGACAGAATTTCATTCAGTGGAATAATCGACAGAATTGATATGTGTACCAATGAAGATGATAAATATATCAGAGTTATAGATTATAAAACAGGTAACAGATATATTGATTTAAATGATGTCTATGACGGAAGACAGCTTCAGATGATTATGTACCTTGAGGGTGCGATTCAAAGCATATACAAAGATGAAACAATCATTCCTGCGGGAGTATTTATCAGTCATATAAATGATCCTGTTATTGAATATGAGAATGTAAGCTCAGATGTTGATACTGAGATACAGAAGGAACTTTCTCTAAGTGGAATCATTAATTCAGATCCCGACATAATTGAGCTTCTGGACCGTGCAAAAACAAGTAATCTTATTGATAAAGTGAAGTTTAAAAAGGATGGCTCCATGAGCAAATCAAGTGCGATTATGATGTCCACAGAGCAGTTTGCCGCAGCAAGAAACTTTGAGGTTTTAAAGATAAAATCCATAGGTAAGAAAATATTGCACGGTGATATTGAACCGCGTCCATATAAAAAACAGATTGCGGATGTAAAGAATCCTAAGGAAAATACCGCATGTCAGTATTGCGATTATGGCAATATCTGTTCATTTTCATATGACAACAAGGCATTTAAATATAATAACTGCAGCAAAATGAAAACAGATGAAATTATTAGTTTAATAACATTAAAAGGAGAGAATAATGAGTAACAGATGGACAAATGCTCAGCTCGAAGCTATTAATAACTCGGGCCATAATCTCCTAATTTCAGCCGCTGCCGGTTCAGGTAAGACAGCGGTTCTCGTTGAGAGAATATGTAATAAGATAATTAACGAAGGAATAAGTGTGGATGACATTGTTGTCGTTACCTTTACAAAAGCAGCGGCAGCGGAAATGAAGACACGACTCAGAAATAAGATAAATGATGAACTCGCAGAAGCAATAAAGAATAATGACACTGCATTAAAGGAGAGACTGCTCCAGCAGAAGGTTTTATTGCTTGATGCTAAAATTACAACTATAGACAGCTTCTGTCTTGATATTGTTAAAACATATTTTGAGGAAGCAGGTGTTGAACCGGGCTTCAGAACTCCTGATGCGGCAGAAATGGAGCTTATAAAGCAGGATGCCTATGATGAGTTAATTGATGAATTATCATTTGAAAATGATTCTGATTTATTTGATCTCATTGAAGTCTATGGTGATGTACGAAAAGTAAATATTAAAGACATTTTAGATAAAATCTACACGGCAGGTCTTTCCAAGCCATGGCCTAAGGAATGGCTGGAGAGCTTATACAGATCTGAAGACGACAATGTTGATGAGGTACATTTACAGTCATATATTGATGATATCAAGAAAAAGGTAAGTAACGGATATCAGGAAGCCGTTAACTTTTTACAGCGAATGCCTGAAACTGAAAAGTTAAATGATCTTAAATCATTTGCATATGAAGAACTGTCCGTGATTAATAGCTTCCTTGAGACAGAGGATGTTAACCTAAGCCTTCAGTTTATCCTTAACAATATAGAATTTAAGAGATTTCCAAGTCTGCGCAATCTGGAAGATTATGAGGCTGAAGCAAAGGATAAGTATAAAGATATCCGAGACAGTATTAAGGAACTATTGTCAGATAAGTTCTTAATGCAGTTAAAGGATGAAGCTTGTGAAAATATAAGAGATATCGAGATAAATGTAACAAACAGTCTTCTTAACATGGTTAAAAGATATTTCGAAAAAATAGATAAGGAAAAGAAGAGAAAGAAACTTGTTACATTTAGTGATATGGAACATCTGGCTCTTGAAGTACTTGCAAAGCACGGAACAAGTGAACCAAGTGAGATTGCCATTGCACTTAAGGAAAAATATAACGAAATTATGGTGGATGAATATCAGGACAGTAATGATATTCAGGAGACCATACTCAGTGTTATTTCAAAGGATGGCAGCGGTAACAGATATATCGTAGGAGATGTAAAGCAGAGTATATACGGATTCAGAAGTGCCAAGCCGGATATATTTATGGGATTTTACGACTCATTTGATCTTTCAAAGTGCAGTATAGAGAGCAATTGTGATCTTTCATCAGAATTTAAGGAATATGATGAAGAATCCATCGGAGAAACAGTTCTTTTACAGAATAACTTCCGAAGCCGACAGGGAGTTGTTGACAGCACAAATGCCTGCTTTAAAGCACTCTTTAACAGGGAATATAATTCCATGGATTATACAGCAAGAGATGAGCTTGTATGCAGTGCATCATTTCCTGAAAATGAAAATGTACCGGGAGAGACATTTGCCGGTGAAAATGGCATATGTGAGATCTATCCGATTCTGTATGCAAAAAACGGTGTGAAAAGTATCCGTAAAGAAGCTTTGTTTATTGCCAATAAAATTAAAAAATTAATGGATTCCAATACATTAGTTTATGACAAGGATGAGGGCAGATACAGACCGATAAAATACAGGGATATTGTTCTGCTTGCAAGAAATAATACGAGAGCAAGACAGTATGTGGAAATACTGATGAACGAGGGTATATCAGTATATGCGGAAAGTTCAGTAAGCTTTCTTGATACATATGAGATTAAGCCGGTTATTTCTCTTTTATCAGTTATAGATAATCCTCATCAGGATATTCCTCTTATGGGTGCTATGACAGGTTATTTTGGCGGATTTACACAGACTGAAGCAGCAATTATAAAATCATTTTCACCGGAACTTGGTTTATACGAATCTCTTCTTAATTACATTGGGGAGTATGAAGACCCACATATTCAGGAAGGTGTGGAAGAAGATGTGTCCATTCAGAAAGACATGGAAGTGGATACTGGTGCTCAGAAAAACACAGATAGCCCGGATACAGCCATTCAGGAAAAGATAAGAACATTTCTTAAGAGAGTGGAAAAGTACAGAAAAATGCTTCTTACTGACGGTGTTCATGATCTTATCTGGAATATTATTTACAGCACGGGATATTTTGATTTTATAAGTAATCTGGAATCTCCTGAAATAAGAATTGCCAATATAAACTTCTTGCTTAGTAATGCGTTGTCATTTGAAAAGTCAAACTATAACAGTCTGTTCCAGTTCTTAAAATATATCGAGAAAATTATAAAGGATGATATAGAGATTGGTTCAGGAAGTGTAATAGATGAAAATGATGATGTTGTAAGATTTATGACTATTCACAAATCTAAGGGACTTGAGTTCCCTGTTGTATTTCTTGTAAATATGACAGGAATGTTTAACATGACTGACAACAGAAGTAAGGTCATTGTCTCAGATGATGCCATAGGCTTTGATGTTGTTGATAAAGACACAAGAGTTAAATATAGAACTGTAATTAAAGAGTCCATTAAGAAAAAGGTTAAGAAAGATCTTATATCAGAGGAAATGCGACTTCTCTATGTTGCCATGACAAGAGCAAGGGAAAAACTCTATCTTGTGGGTTGTGTAGATGAAGATAAGATGGAAAAGTACAAATCCGAAGCTCTGGAAGGTAATGAAAAACTTTCATATATGAGATGTGACAGTCTGAACTCATACTTCGACATGGTTATGCCGGCGGTTTTAAATAGAAATAACAGTGACTATTTTAAACTGAAAGAAGTATGGGATAGCAATATTCTGTCAAATCCGGATGCGCATATTACTATAGACAATGTTGATGGGGATAAAACTAAAAAATGTGAAAAATTTGCCCGGATTCCATATGCGTATGAGGATGAAACCCATAACAGACCAAAGATTTCCGTATCAGAATTGATGAGTGGAAATATTAATCTGTCAGATTATGAATTTGATGAGTATTTCAATATTTATAAGGACAGAAGTGATGATGGTAATGAAGCTACTGCAGTAGATGAAGATGCGGTAGGTAAAGCTTTGACTTCAGACATTGCAAATTCCAACCATGTATCAAAGTACAACAGAAAAACTCAGAACACATCCGCAAGCAGAGGTACTGCATATCACAAGGTAATGGAGTGCCTGGACTTTAACAATGCATCTACACTGGAAGATATTGATTCCCAGATTATTGCTATGGAAGCAGAGGGTCTCCTTACAAAAGAAGCTGCACAGAGCATTTATAAGAGAGATATTCTTACACTTGTAAGTAGTGAATTCGGAAAAGTGATAGCCGATGCCCAAAATAAGAATGTTCTTCACAGAGAGCAGGAATTCATGATAGGTATTCCTAAGGAAGATGGGGATGACATCCTTATAGTGCAGGGGGCCATCGATATGTATATTGAATATGAAGATCATATTGTTTTAATTGATTTTAAAACAGACAATGTACGACGTAATAAAAATCCAGAAGATATACTTGTGGACAGGTATAGTGAACAGATTTATTATTATTCAAAGGCGCTGGAGCAGGTTACTGAGAAAAAGGTAACCGAAAAATATATTTATTCCTTCTGTCTTGGAAAAGTAATAGCTGTAAACATGGATTAAGAAATTTCCCATTCATGGAATGTACCGTTAATATAACCCCCAAAAGGCTATTTCTGGGAGTTTCGGAAGGGTATTTAATTGCATATAAAAAAATATTAAAAATATTTAAAAAAACAGTTGCATTATTTTTGCGGCTTGTATATAATAACCCTTGTCGTTGACAAAGACGGCAAGGAAATAAGCACCGTTAGCTCAGTTGGTAGAGCACCTGACTCTTAATCAGGGTGTCCAGGGTTCGAGCC
>OLRT01000024.1_pt1 | contig 122823 bp, 107 predicted proteins | sample 1672021 | NCBI WGS metagenome assembly OLRT01 (sample SAMEA3136637, study PRJEB25190) | human gut metagenome | reverse complement strand
GCGGGGGAATCCTTGTCTGCGAAATGTTTTCGGAAGGGACCCCCAGAGGGAGGGCCAGGGTACCATTGTCGCGCCTACAGGGGCACGCTTTGGAGGGTCGCCAGCCCCAGGAGTTTACTCGCCCACCTTTTCCAGGTCGTAAGGGGTGGTTTGGTAGACGTAGTAGTTCAGCCAGTTGGTGTAGAAGAGCTGGGCTTGGGAGCGCCAGATGTTCAGGGGAGCGCGGGAGGGATCGTCGTCCGGGAAGTAGTTCGTCGGAATCTCGGGATTAATGCCACGCTTGACGTCGCGTTCGTACTCGAGCTTAAGGGTGTCTGTATCGTACTCGGGATGGCCAAACACGAAGAAGCGACGGCTGTCGACCGACTTCACGATGTAGAGGCCCACTTCGTCCGACACGGCAACGACCTCAAGATCGTCCACTGCCTCAACGTCTTCGATCCTTACATCGGTATTACGCGAGTGCACAGCATAGAATCGATCGTCAAAACCCCTCACGAGCGGGCTTTTTGGCTTAAGCAAACGATGCTCAAAAACGCCCGATGCCTTCTTTGGCAGACGATACTTCTGAATACCGTAGTGGTAATACAAGCCCGCCTGCGCACCCCAGCAGATATGCAGCGTGGAATGCACATGCGTGCTCGACCAATCCATGATGCGGCAAAGCTCTTCCCAATAATCCACCTCTTCGAACTCCATGAGCTCAACAGGGGCCCCGGTAATAATCAAACCGTCATAATGCTCGTTTTCGATGTCCTCAAAGGTGCGGTAAAACGTCTCCAAATGCCCCGCCGACACATGCGTTGCCTCGTGACTCTTGGTGCGCAGCAGGTCTACCTGAATTTGCAGCGGCGTATTGGAAAGCTTGCGCATGAGCTGCGTCTCGGTAGCAATCTTGGTGGGCATGAGATTCAAAATCAGCACGCGCAAAGGACGAATGTCCTGGTGGAGAGCGCGAAACTCCGTCATGACAAAAATGTTCTCGCCCTCGAGAATCTCGGTTGCGGGCAGAGCATCAGGAATTCGAATCGGCACGACGCATACACTCCTTCACTCACACGCTTAACGGCACGTTCGGCATTGGTTTTGATTGTACCGTGGCATGTATGCCGCGCACCCCAACGTGTCAAATAAAACTCGAGAACGCCGCGTGCGCTTAACGCCTAAAAGGCAGGAAGGCCGCCTGTGTCGCCATGGAGTTCGAAGGCAAGAATACGGTCCGTGAGCCGCTCGAGCGCCTGCGTCGTATCGGGGCGTGCGCTCATCTTCTCAATCAAGCCGCTATGCAATAGATCGGTGAAGCCCGCATCATGCGCGTGATAACACCCATTCAAGACAAAGGCAACATGGCGATAATCCGGACCGCACACCGCCACCAGCGTGTTTCCGTACAGACGCTTAGCACGCTCTGGCTCGACGCCAATCTTCACATACCAAGAAGGCACATCGCACACGCCTTGCTCGGCAAAGAAGCGTTTGATCTCGCCACAGCCCGCAAGCGGATAGGCCGGAATATCCCAACCCTGCTTGCGCGCAAAATGGTAAATGTAGTGTGAGGCGTCTCCCACCTCGATATGGCCCTCCATGATCGTGGCCAAGACACGCGCAGCACAGGCCGCATCTATGCGCACGGAGCCGCCCATAATGAGCTGCGCCAAGCCCTCAACTGTTACATTATGTGCGCGCGGGCCGTACATCGTGCAATCACCGCTCTCCCCCATTGCCATAGAACTACAATGAGCAAACTATTCGCTCGCAGAAAGGCTTACCACTATGGCATCAACACGTAAAGTTGGCATCATCGGTTTGGGACACGTTGGCGCGCACGTCGCCAACAGCTTGCTTCTGCAGGGCTTGGCCGACGAACTCTATCTTTGCGACGTCAAGGCGCAAAAGGTCCTGTCCGAAACCCAGGACCTGCACGACTCCCTCACTTTTGTTCCCTTCAACACAAAGATCGTCAATGTAGGCGACAGGTACGAGGAGCTCGCCTCGTGCGACATCATCGTTAACGCCGCAGGCAACGTGGCCATGGCCGCAGGCAACCGTGACGGCGAGCTGTTCTGCACCACCGACTCTGCCCGCTCCTTCGCCAACCGCGTTGTCGATGCCGGATTCGATGGCATCTGGGTATCCATCGCAAACCCCTGTGACGTAGTGTGCACGACCATCTGGCACCTGACCAACTATGACCCCAAGAAGATCATCGGCTCGGGTTGCGGCCTGGATTCTGCGCGTTTGCATTCCGAGATTTCCAAGAAATGCGGCATCAGTCCCAAGTCCATCGATGCTTATATGATTGGCGAGCACGGCTTTAGCCAGATTGCCGCCTGGAAGGCCGCGACCATCGCCGGCAAGCCGCTTTCTGAGCTTGCGTGCGAATATCCCGAGCAATATGGCTTTGACCAGGCAGAAGTCGAGGAACTTGCACGCAAGGGCGGCTATGTGACCTATGAGGGCAAGGGCTGCACCGAGTACGCCGTGGCCAATTCCGCTGCGCGCGTCTGCGCTGCCGTGCTGCACAACGAGCACGCCGTACTTTCCGCATCCACCCTCATGTGCGGCCAGTATGGCGAAGAGGGCATCTTCACGTCGCTCCCCTGCGTAATTGGTGCCGAGGGCATCGAGCAGGTCTACACTCTCGACCTCTCCGATGCCGAGCTCGAAGGCTTCCATAAGAGCTGCCAGCACATCCGTGATAACATCGCCCAGCTTGCCTGGTGGTAAACAGGCGCCGGCCCCTCGTTGCTGCCATTCCGCCTCGTTGGCGCTCCCCAAATCCTAAATGAAGCAAAAAATCCCATTTAGAAGCCGCAACTGCAGCTCTAAATGGGATTTTTTGCTTCATTTGGAAAAGGGACTGGGCGAGAGAAGCGCCTGCGGCCGCGCGCGGTCGCAGGCACGCCCAACAGGCGAGACTTACTCTCCAGCCACACGACAACCGGCAGCAGCTGCCAGCTCGGCCTCCTCCGGGTAGTAGATGCGCCAGGTGCGACGCAGCTGCGTCATCAGATCCATGACGTCGGCTGCAAAGACAATCATCGCGTCTTCCACGCGGTCACCCGCCACGGCTTTCTCGAGGTCGGCTACCTCGTAGGCAAGAGCGTATGCCTCCTCACCCACATGAACCTCTTCGCGCTCGCCCGTCGCCGTCCATACGATAGTGGCACGGTCGGCACGCGGGTAGTCCATGACCTCGATGTAGCAATTCTCAAACGAGAGCACGGCGCGCTTGGGCTGCTTGGAATGGAGCGTGAGGGAGATCACGGCCATCTGCATATCAGGGTTGCGCATCACGATGCCGCTCGTCACGTCTACGCCGGTATTGCAAGCGTTGGCGATGGAGACAACATCCTCGGGCTGCGAAAGCATGAACATGCGCGCCATGGTAAGGGCGTACACACCAATGTCGAGCATCGCGCCGCCAGCCAGACGCGGATTGTAAAAACGATTCTCCGGATCAAAATCCTTATAGCTGCCAAAGCTCACCTGAGCAATGCTCATGTTGCCGAATTCATCCTTCTCGGCACGGCGGATAAGCTCGCGGTAGAGCGGCATATGAAGAATGGTCGTGGCATCGATAAGCTGCACGCCGTGCTCATCGGCAATCGCGCGCGCTTCGTTGAGCTCCTCCGAATTGAGAGTGATCGCCTTCTCGCACAGCACGTGCTTGCCGGCAGAAAGTACGGCACGCAGGTACGTAATATGGGTATTGTGCGGCGTGGTGATATACACCGCGTCGATAGCGGGGTCGGCGCAAAGCTCCTCGAGCGTATCGTACACGCGGGCCACGCCGTACTTCTCGGCAAAAGCGACCGCTTTCTCGTGCGTGCGGTTGTAGATGCCGGCGAGCTTGCGGCCAGCGAGCTCGAGCGTTGAAGCCATCTGGTTGGCAATCACGCCGCAACCGATAACAGCCCACGTAAGCTGGGGAGCCGTGAAGATATCATCGGGAAACGGCTTGCCCTCAACCGAAGCGAAGGCGGCGCGGGCCGCCTCGGCAGCATCACGCGGTGCAGACTGTTGAGACATACAAGCTCCTCAATATGCTGGGGGATAGATTTATCCGTCATATTGTACGGGCATCGAAGTGGCAGTACAAACACTATTCGCGTGCATGCAACTCTTCGAAAGCGGCGATTTCTGCCATGAAGCTCTCGCCAAAACTCTCGGCCTTTTTCTCGCCGATACCCGACACCTCGAGCAACTCATCGAATGAATGGGGGCGTTGGCGACACAGGGCACGCAGCGTTTTATCGGGAAACACCACATAGCTGGGAACCTGCATCTCCTGCGCCAGCTCCGTGCGAAGTGCCCTCAGGCGCTCGAAGAGCTCCACGTCGTCGCCCACGCGCGGCACGCTCCTGGCGTCCGATTCCTCGCGTAGCAAATCGACCGCGCGACGCGCCCGCGAGCCACGGCTCTTCTTTGCCGCCCGCTTCACGGTAAACGTAAACGCGCCGGTATCGGCAGCGAGGCCTCCATCCGCATCCACAACCTCCACCGCACGGGGTCCCAAAAGCAGCGTGGGATATTGCCCTTGCGAGCTTGTCAGATACCCGCGCCCGCACAGCTGGTCGATCAGATTGCGAATGCGTCCGGTCGACTCTGCCGCCAAGCTGCCATAGCCTGCAGCCTCGTCCAGATGCAGCTCAAAGATACGCTGCGTCTTTCCACCATGCAGCACATCGGCCACAAGCGACTTCCCAAAGCGCCCGGGTCGTGCAGCGACAAACGCCATAACAGCGCGAGCAGCCTCGGTCATGTCCTCGACCTCGTACTCTGTCAGACAATTGCCGCAGTTTCCGCAACCGGTCCCCGTTTCGGCCGCATGTGCCAACACCTCGGCAGCGGCATCCTCGTCGCCAAAGTAGCGCAGCATATACTCGCGCAAACAACCGGTTGTCTTGCAATAGCCCTCCATCTGGGCGATAAGCCTAAAGCGATTCTGCCGCGCACGCAGGCGCTGCTCTTCATCAAGCTGCTCATCATCTGGCTCCTGCTCGGCAAAGAAACGACGCAAGCGCAGATCGTTGCCGTTCCAAAGCAAAAAGCAGCTCGCAGGGTCGCCGTCGCGACCGGCACGCCCAGCCTCCTGATAGTAAGCCTCGATGCTCTCGGGCGCGTTATTGTGGATGACATAGCGCACGTTGGGCTTGTCGATACCCATGCCAAAGGCGTTGGTGGCAACCATCACCCGCACGTCGTCGCGCACAAATGCCTGCTGGTTTTGCGTTCGAGACTCCATGCCCATACCGGCGTGGTAGCTCGCAATGCGCATATCGAGCCCTTGTTTTTCCACCGCATCTTGCAATGTTAACGTCAGCTCATCCACGCTCTTGCGCGTGGCACAGTAGACGATTCCCGCCTCGTCGGGATGTTCTGTCACATACCGACAAATCCACGATGCCTTCTGGCGCTCGGGCATCTCCTGCACCTCAAACGATAAATTGGGCCGGTCAAAACCCGTCACCACAACCTGCGGTGCATGCAAGCACAGCATCTGCTGGATATCCATACGCACGCGCTCGGTTGCCGTAGCGGTAAACGCCGTGACCACGGGGCGCTGCGGCAACGCCTCGATAAACTGAGCGATTTGCAGATATGCCGGCCTAAAATCCTGACCCCATTGGCTCACGCAATGGGCCTCGTCCACTGCCAAAAGCGGAATGCCCATACCACCTGGCCGTGCCGCAGCCTGGGCAAATGCAATAAAGCGCGGGTCCGCCAGGCGTTCGGGCGCCACGAACATAAGCTGATAGGCACCGTCGGCCGCTCGTTTGAGCACAGTATTTTGCTGAGGAATGGAAAGCGACGAGTTGAGGTAGCTCGGATGCGCACCGGCAGCAAGCAGCGCCCGCGTCTGGTCTTCCATAAGCGAGATGAGCGGGCTCACCACCAAGGTAAGACCTGATCCCATGAGCGCAGGCACTTGGTAGCAAATGGACTTACCCGCACCTGTGGGCATCACGGCAAGAACGTCGCGCCGGGCAAGAATCGAAGAGATAACGCGCTCCTGGCCCGGCCTAAACGACCCATAGCCAAAATATCGCCCAAGCGTAGCATGCGCTTGTTCGAGGGCAGCGGATGGCGAGCCCCCGTTTGCTATCGAAAACATCTGTGACACCTAAACTCGTCTCCGATACCAAACGGTGCCCTACAGCGCGGCGGCCAGGGCATCAAGGTCCTCCTGCGTTGTTGCCCAGCTGGTAGCCAATCGCACAACCACATGGTCCTCATCATAGGTATCCCAAAAGCTCAAGCAAATCTGCTTGCCCAAGCGCTCATACTCACCCTTTTCCAAAATGATGAACTGCTGATTGGTGGGAGACTCCAAGAACCAGCGTGCGCCGCGCTTGTGCAGCAGGGCGCGCAAACGTCCCGCCATATCGATAGCATTGCGCGCAATGCGCACATAGGTACCATCCGTAAACAGTGCCTCGAACTGCACGCCCAGAAGGCGACCCTTAGCCAAAAGTGCGCCATGTTGCTTGATGCGCGGAATCGGGTGCGCGGGAGCATTGCCCGAGGGGAACACTACCGCCTCGCCGCATAATGCCCCCACCTTGGTTCCGCCGATATAAAAGACATCGCACAGCTGGGCGAGCTGCGGCAGGGTGATATCGCATTCGGGGGATGCCAGGGCATAGCCCAAACGCGCACCATCCACAAAAAGCGGAATCTCGTGCTTCTGGCAGACCTCGTAGATTGCTGCCAGCTCATCACGGGAATAGAGTGTGCCAAGCTCCGTCGGGAAGGAAATATATGCCGCTCCCGGGAAGACCATGTGCTCATGATTGTCATCTGCATAGAACAGATCAATCAGCTGTTCCAGCTCATCGGCGTGCATCTTGCCCTCATGCCCAGGAACCGTCAGCACCTTATGACCGCCAAATTCAATAGCCCCCGCCTCATGGCAGGCAACGTGCCCCGTGGCCGCGGCGACCACGCCCTCATAAGGAGCAAGCAGCATGTCGAGCACAACTTGGTTGGTCTGCGTGCCGCCTGCAAGGAGAAACACGTCGGCATCCGGCGCCTCGCAAGCCTGACGAATCAACTCCTTGGCGCGAGCGCAATGGGGGTCTTCACCGTAACCGGTCATGGCCTCCATGTTGGTATCGACCAAAGCTGCCAAAACCTCTGGGCAAGCGCCAAAGGAATAATCGTTCTCAAACGTAACCAAAAGATGCTCCTTCTTCTCGGTCTGCGGTAGATCGTCAGACGCATTACCGCAGCGGTTATTCAAACATAAACGAACACCGGAGCATGGCAAACAACTCGATGCATCGCCCTATCCCGGCGCCATAGCTCACGCTAATCGTCGTCGCCGCTCGCTCCCAACTGGCACAAAACGGCAAGTGCTGCGGCAACGGGTCCCCGCTCGTCATCGGCATTGAGACCGCGCCCCACGCCCGAACCGGCACCGGCTCCCGTGCGATAGGGAATCGACAGCTTGCGGGAACGGGGAAACACCACCGCCCCCAGGCGATCTTTAAGATCGAACGCCACGTTCTTAGGTACGTCCACGCCCAAAAACGTCAAGCGTCCACCGCTGAGCGTCACGCTTTCCAGCCCCAAGCGCTCTGCGCGAATGCGAATGCGAGCACGGTCAAACAGGTTGAGGCCCGCCTGCGGCAGCTCGCCGTGAGCAGCCTCGGTCTCCTCCTGCAGCCGGTCCACGCTCTCCAGATCATCCGCCGCGGCAAGCTTACGATATGCGAGCACCCGCTCATCCACACGCGGCAGGTACTCTTCGTCCAAGAAGAAGTCCGCCGGGATGTTGATGGCAACGCCCGCTGCCTCAACGGTCTCGGAATCGTCCCCACGTGCCTCGGCAACAGCCTGGCCCAGCATCTGCGTAAACAGGTCAAAGCCCACGCTCGACAAGTTGCCGTGCTGCTCGGCCCCCACAAGTGAACCAGCGCCGCGAATCTCCAGGTCGCGCATGGCAATGCGCATGCCGCTACCCAGATCTTGGAACTCCGAAAGCGCTGTCAGACGCGCCGTCGCCTCTTCGGTAAGCGGCGTCTCACCCGGAAACATAAAGTACGCGTACGCCTGCGTGGCAGAGCGGCCCACACGGCCCTTGAGCTGATAAAGCTGAGCCAAACCCAGGCGCTGCGAATCCTCGATAATCAACGTGTTGGCATGAGCGTTGTCGATACCCGACTCCACGATGGTCGTGGCGATGAGCACGTCGATCCTTTTCTCGGCAAACTCAACCATCACGTCTTCTACCTCGCGCGGACTCATCTTGCCGTGCGCCACGCCCACGCGTGCCTCGGGCGCAGCCTCATGCACGCGCTCGACCGCATCGTCGATAGTCTTCACGCGGTTGGACACGTAGTATACCTGGCCTCCGCGGCCCACCTCCAGACGAATAGCGGCACTCACTACGTCGGGGTCGTACTCGCCCACACGCACGATCACCGAGCGTCGTCCCGTAGGCGGCGTGGTGATAAGGCTCATGTCGCGCACGCCCGAGATAGCCATCTGCATGGTACGCGGAATAGGTGTTGCCGAAAGCGTGAGGACATCGATCTGCTCGCGCAGGTTCTTGAGCTGCTCCTTATGTTGCACGCCAAAACGCTGCTCCTCGTCGATGATCACCAATCCCAAGTTGTGAGGGTTCACATCGGCGGAAAGCAGGCGATGCGTTCCGATGAGCACATCGACCTTTCCTTCGGCAAAAGCCGCAAGCGCGCGCTTTTGCTGCCCCGGTGTCCTAAAGCGCGAAAGCACATCCACTTCCACGCCAAAGGGGGCAAAGCGCTCAAAGAACGTCTGGAAATGCTGCTGCGCCAAAATGGTCGTGGGACACAGCACCATCACCTGGCGCCCAGAATCCACGCACTTGAAGGCAGCACGCAGGGCAACTTCGGTCTTGCCAAAACCCACGTCGCCACAGAGCAGGCGGTCCATGGGCTTTGCCGCCTCCATGTCCGCCTTGATATCGGCGATGGCGTCGAGCTGATCATGCGTCTCCTCGTACGGAAAGCTCTCCTCCATCTCGATCTGCTCGGGCGTATCGGGCGGGCACGCAACACCGGCGATGGAGGAGCGGCGCGTATAAAGGTCCACCAGATCGAATGCAAGCTTCTTGGCGCTTTTACGTGCCTTGCCCGTAGCACGGCTCCAATCGGCAGTGTTCAAGCGCGTCAAGCGCGGCTTGTCGCCGTCGGGGCCAACATAGCGCGTGATGCGGTCCACTTGCTCAAGCGGCACGTAGAGTTTGTCGCCATCAGCGTATTCAAGCAGGAAATAATCGCGCTCGCGACCTCCCACCTCCTGGCGGACAATTTGAGCAAACAGGGCAATACCATGCGTGGCATGGACCACGTAGTCGCCCGGCTTAAAGGGGAACGTGACCTCGGTGATATCCACGCGACGTCGTGTGTGGCCGCGCTTGGCGTCCATGCGAGCATTCAGATCGGCAATGGAGAAAACGGCCAGATGGGCGTCGGGAATCACGCATCCCTGCTGAATGGGCGCGTCCACAAAGGTCACGCGACCGCGCGTGAGCGTGGGGACCGTGTAGGAGGCGCCTTCTTCAAGACCGCGGGCGTTCAGTGAGTCGGCAGTGCGGCGAGAGACGGCAGGCTCGTGCACGCCCGCGCCCCGGCGCTCGCCTGTGGCAATGCGCTCGGACGAATCGGCTGCAAGCACATGCACGTTCGCCTTTCCTGCCACAACGCCGGCGTTTTCGGGAGCAGCCGTAAGCGACTCCTCAAACGGAATAGATTCGTCGGTAAAGCTGAGCTCCATGGATTCACGCGCGCCGCGATCGGGAATGGCAAAGACGACCGCGCAGCGATTGTTCACCACTTCTTGGACACGCGAAAGAAAACGCGTATCCGAACCGGCGATAGCAGGCTGCTCGATCTTGAGCTCGGCCGTCACGGCACCGCCGGCACGGATAAGCGAAACGTAGTTCAAACGCTGCTGATGACCAAAGTCGAGCTGCTGGGCGCGCACGTAGAGCCCGTCGAGCTTTGATACACCTGCCTCTCCGGCACGGCGCTCCAAGTCCTCATAGGCTCGGATGCAATCATCAAAAAGCGAGCGGGGCTCGGAAAGAACCACCAGGGTGTCGTCGCTCACATGGGCAAGCGGGCTCACCGTCGACCCGTAGAGCAAGGGCAAAAAGCGCTCGAGCTCGGGCGTGACGATACGCGCCTGAACCATCTCCAGGAGGGCGGCGAGCTCGGTGTCGCTTTTCGCTGGCGCGTACAGCGCCGAGGTGATGCGATGAACGGCATCATCGGTAAGCGCAAGCTCGCGGCAGGGATAAATCTCGACCGCATCGGCATCGCCGATCGTCTGACCAGTCGACGCAACCATATGGCGAATACGGTCGAGCTCGTCGCCAAAGAACTCCATGCGCACGGGCGACGAGGTCTGCGCGGGATAGACGTCCACGGTATCGCCGTGCACGTGAAAATAGCCAGGTTCGGGTGCCGCATCGGCAGACGTGTAGCCCATGGACACAAGACGCGCGGGCACCTCCTCAAAAGGAATCTCGTCGCCCACGGTAAAGGTCGCGGACTCCCAATAGCCGCTCTCGCGCGGGGGTACGCAGCGCAGCAGGGCACGAGCCGAAGTCACAAGCACGCATGCCTCGCCACGAGCGATACGCCCAAGCGCAGCACAACGCGTGGCCACCGCAACGTCGTCTGGCTTTTGGTCTTTCCAGGGGTAATCCGTGCGCTCGGGGAAGCGAGCCACGTGCTCGCGGCCCAGATAGGCCATGAGCGCTCGTGCTGCGCGATCAGCTGCCTCCTCGCCAGACACCACATACACACAGGGACGAGGATGGCGAGCGAACTGCGAAGCCAGCACAAGAGTGCGCGCCGAGAGCGACACGGCAAGCGTCGCATCCTGACCGTCCGTCAACGCCTGCTCGATGACCTGCAAGCCTTCGGCAGTATGGAGTTGTGCAGCTATGCGATGAATGAGCATCGATCATTCCTTACGTTCAAAACAAAACAACGGATCTGGCCATTGCGCACAAGACGTCACAAATAAGCCTACCCGCACAAATCAGTTACAGGAGGGGCAAAGATCTGCCAGCGGGCACTCCGCACATTTGGGGGAACGGGCAGAGCAAATCTCGCGGCCAAACGATATCCACTGGTGATTGACCGATTCCCAATACTCATGCGGCAAAATCTTGAGCAAATCTTGCTCGGTTTTGAGCGGCTCCTTCTCGTGTGTCTTGGGCGAGAGCGCCAGCCGATGCGCGATGCGATTCACGTGCGTGTCCACCGCAATGCCTTCCACAATGCCAAAGCCCACATTGAGGACGATATTTGCCGTCTTGCGCCCCACACCGGGCAGCTTTTGCAACTCGCGCATGGTCGAGGGCACCTCACCGCCATAATCGGCCACAATCATCCTTGCGGCCTCCACGCAGTGCTTGGCCTTGGTCTTGTAAAAGCCCAGCGACTTGATTACATCCATCACATCGGCAACGCTGGCACCCGCCATCTCATAGGGTGTGGGCCAGCGACGAAAAAGCTCTGGAGTTACCTTGTTCACCTGGGCATCTGTTGTCTGCGCAGAAAGCAGCACCGAGATAACCAGACGAAACGGATTTTGATGATCCAAGAAGCACTCAACCGGACCGTACCTTCGGTTCAGGCGCTCACACACCTCGATGGCGCGTTCGCGACGCGAAGCATTGGTTTCGCGCGGCATCAGTCAACACCTCCTCGCACATCGGAACCAGAAGAGACGGCATCGAGATGCGCGGTAGCAGCAGCACCAACCGCCGCGCCCTCGACCGAATCGTCCCTCGGCACTTCAGGCAGTGCCGAGGTCACCCCCAACAGGCGCTCAGCCTCCTCCGCATCTTCCATCGTGCCGATGGAGCCGAGCTTGCGCTCAATCACATTGGTGCGCGTGGTGATGATCGAATCGACCGTGCGACCCGCTGTATCTATCTGGCGACGCGCCAAGCGCAGCGCATCCTGGTAGCGCGGCAACTCCGCCTTGACCGCAGAAAGAACCCTCAGCACATCGTCGGTCTGCTTTTGCAGACGAAAAGTCTGGTAGCTCATCTGCAAGCTGTTGAGCAGCGCAGCCATGGTGCTGGGCCCGGCTACGTTCACATGGTAGTCGCGCGAGAGCAACTCGATAAGACCCGGTCTGTTGACGACCTCGGCATAGAGGCCCTCAAACGGCAAGAACATGATGCCAAAATTCGTGGTCTCGGGCACCGAAAGGTATTTTTCGCAGATGTCTTTGGCCTCCGATTTAATGCGAGCATCCAAGATGCGACGCGCCGCCGCCACGGCATCGGCGTCGCTTGCATCCATGGCCTCGCGCAGATGCTCGTAAGCATCGCCTGGAAACTTCGAATCGATAGGCAGCAAGATGGGGTCACCCGCCTCCACAGGCAACTTGACGGCAAACTCGACACGCTCGGTTGAACCGGGCTTGGTGGCAACGTTCTCAACGTACTGCTCGGGTGCCAAAATCTGGGAGAGAATCGCCCCCAGCTGAACCTCACCCAAAATTCCGCGCGTCTTGACATTGCCGAGTACGCGCTTAAGGTCGCCCACGCCCGCAGCGATGCTCTGCATATCGCCCAGACCTTTATAGACGGCCTCGAGCTGCTCGCTTACCTGCTTAAACGAAGCCGCGAGGCGGTCGTTGAGTGTGCGCGAGAGCTTTTCGTCCACCGTCTGACGCATCTGCTCCAGCTGCCGCTCGTTATCCTGGCGAATGGCTGCCAGCTGTTGCTCGACCGATGCCCGCACCGCCTCGAGACGCACTTCGGTTGCCTCACGCGTCTGGCCCATCTGCTGTGACACTTCGCGGCGCAAGGCGTCCGTCTGTGTCGAAGCCTGCTGGAATGCGCGCACGAGCGATTCGAAGCGCTGCTGCTCTGCAGCCGAGAATGCTGCCTGTGTCTGGGTCTGTGTGCGCAACTCGAGACGAGCGTCGCGCAGGGCATCCTCGAGGCGCACCAAGATATCGAGTTCCTCGTCCACATGCTCCGCAAGACCAGCATCGCGGCTATTGCGCCACATAGCTACCGCCGTCAGCACAGAGGCGACAGCCGCAACGCACGCCGCAACCGTGCAGCAAACCAATAAGATGTTCAATCCAACCGCCTTACCTGCGATTTTTTACCGGGTTCATTATAGGGTATCGCCAGGCATCAACTGGAAAACATCGCGATGATCAAACCGCCGTACGCTTGCATCTTGGCAAAAAGCTCGCCCATAAGCAAAGTGAGCTCCTGGGGAGACGCACCATTGAGAATGCACGTCAATGCATACGACCCCACAAAAGCAGCAAAAAGCAAAATGGGCACCAGGACCACAACAAGGAGAGAACGCGCCACCGCAGCCCCTCGACGACGTCGCGTGCGCCGACGATCAAACTCCAGCTGCTCGGCATACGATTCCTGAGCGATCGAATACGGCTCCTCGGATACACCCGCGCACCGCTTGCGTCCAAGCCCTCGAATTGAATCCCTCAGCGACCCTTTTGCCGAAGAGGAACCTGCCGGCTTCGCCGAGTTCGGTGCCGGAGCGGATGCGAATAATCTTTGGTCAAGTAGCGATCGATCCATCTGCGACGTGTCCTCGGCGCTACCGACAACGCCCGCGTCCTCCGACATGCTGCGCAGGTGCTTCAGCTGTTCTCGCTGTTCGCGCAGCAACCGAAGCTGCTCCTGCTGAGGAGTCTCGATAAACAAGCTCATATTGGCCTCCCTTACGGAAGGGCATGTACGAAGGATTGTCAGCACCATCATGCGAGCGATGCTATGCGCGGTCAAGCAGTATTTAGGCGGGCGGCACGCTTAGCAAGTATTGCCTGGCAAATCCGCCGAGCACATCTAGTGCGCTACAAAATATCGGTCAACATCCGAGCGCTTCTGGCAAAAGCCCTCGCGCGCAAGGTCTTCCAAAATCGACCGGGCTACATCAGGCGCAACCGCAGGGCGTCCCGCGCAGGCTTCCATCTTGTCCAGAGCGGCTCGCGCCTCGCCCGCATTCAAACCACCCTCGCCCGCCTCGAGCAAACAGCGGACAAGAGCCGCGCGCTTCTGGCGGCGCGAACCCTCAAAAGCAGACTGCCTTGAATACGAAGCAGAGCGACGCGAAGGGTTGGGAATCGTCTTTTTAAGATATGCGCCGTAATCGAGCATCGCATAATACCAGGTGCGCGGCGTATCTCGCTCGTCTTCGGGCAGGGCAAAGCGCCCCTCGGGCACCTGTGGGCCAGGACACGTAGCCTCTACAATACCCACCAGCTCCTTGTCGGGCACCGCCGGAACATCTGGAAAAAAGTGATGCAGGATCACTGTGCGCACATTGGTCTCGAGATACACACCGGGCAAATCAAACGCAAAGGAGCGGATACCTTGCGCCGTCGCCGGGCCCACCCCCGGAAGTTCACACAAAGCAGAGGCGTCACGTGGAAACTCGCCATCAAATCGCTCCATGATATACATCGCCGCCCTATGCAGCGCAAGCGCACGACGGTTGTATCCCATACCCTGCCAAGCAGCCAAAACATCAGCAACGGGCGCTTGAGCCAAGGCCCCAACAGTGGGAAAGCGTTCGAGCCACGCAGGCCATCGATCGCAAACGCGCACCACCTGCGTTTGCTGCAGCATCACCTCAGAAAGCCAGATGCCATATGGATCGCGCGTGCGGCGCCACGGGAGGTCGCGATACAAACGGACCCCTTCCGATCGCACAAGCTTACGAAAGGGGTCTGCATTCATCTGTATCTGCTCCTAATCCGCGCGGAAAAGAAGCAAGCATCGCCTATGCGAGGCGACGGCACTTTTCGGCGCACGAAACGTACTCGGCAAACGATTCGCGGTTGGCAAACTTGGCATCCACCGCCGGAGCAAGCGTGCCCTGAACCACGTCGGCAAGCGTCACAGAGTCAAGGTAATCAACCATAAGAGCCTGTGCGCCCATCCAAATGGAATGATAGCAGCAAGAATTCATGCGCGGGCATTCGGCACCGTTGGCAGTGCAATCATTCATAACCATGGGACCTTGAACAGCCTCGACGATCTGCCTGATTGTGACATCATTGGGGTCCGCCTTGAGACGCATGCCACCATGCACGCCACGCAGACTTTCCACGATGCCCGCCTGCACCAGGCCGTGTTGAATGGATCGAGCAAACGAATAGGGCACGTCTACCTGCTCTGCAGCAGCCCTAACCGACAAGAGATTATTTTCGCCATCCGCAAGCATCGCGAGCATGCGAAGAGCGTAGTCGGTCTTTCGAGAGATATCCATCCCCCACCCCTTAATATTTCGATTCCGTCAAAGGATAGCCTCACCAAAAGGCCGAAATAACCGCATGACGTGCGTATCTTGCAAATTACTATACCTCTCTATCAAAATTATTTGTATCTTAAAAACTAGACAAGTTTGCAAACGGTCAAAAATGGAATAAACAGCAACGTATGCGTTGGGTTCATTAAATAGTTATATGATGCTTTATCTCGAAATGAATCCAAGCTCAAGGCATTAATTTTTCACTATTTACCGCATTTTGATAGGGTGTTCGAGATCGTCAATACTGCTTGCGATTAGTGAAGGAGTTGTGAAACGAATGTCCCATAATCGACGCAAACAGCCTGTTCCAAAAGAACGAATTGGTACGTGATAACACGGTGTGGGGGCTATTAAACTGACTCAAAAGAGAAAGGGCCGCGCTTGGAACGCAGCCCTGCACGTTTGGAAGTGTCCATGCCAAGCAACCCGCAAATGGCATCCTTGGCATGTTGGGATATTACTCGGCTGACTTTTTTGTCGTCGTCTTCTTAGCCGTCGTCTTCTTGGCCGTCGTCTTCTTGGCTGCAGAGGTCTTCGACCCGGCGGCGCCGCGTCCGCGAGACGTTGTTTTCTTTTCCTTGCTGGGGCATTCCATATTCACGCAGATGCGCCATGGACCGCGCGCTGTCTCGACCACCACAATGGGGGCGCCGCACTCCGGGCAGGTCTCACCCGTTGCCTGCAGTTTACCGCGCGCCGGCAACGGATAGCTCACCTGGCATTCTTCGTAATTTGTGCAGCGAATAAAGCGCTTGCCGCTTCTCTCGGACTTATGGGCGATTAAATCGCCATGGCGTCCCGCCTCGGCACACACCTTGCACTCGCCCACCTTGAGGTCGGGCTCAAAATTGGTGGGGCATTTGGGGTTCACGCACTGCTCATATGCCTTGCTGCGGAACGGCTGACACTTGATGCGCGGTGCCCCGCACTCGGGGCACACGCCGGCCTCGCCCTCCAGCGGGCTCACCTTGACGCCCGAAGGGACAGGATAGGTCACATCGCAATCCGGCCAGCCCATGCAGCCAATAAAGCTGCCACGCGTCTTGGCGCTCGTCTTCATGACCAGATCCTTGCCGCACTTGGGACATTCGCCCACCTTTGCGTCGGCGGTCACAGCGTCGGAGATGGCCTCCCCCAGGTCATCTTTATGCTCAATCAACGCATCGAGCATGCCTGCGAGCAGAGCGCGCGAATGGTCAACCACGTGCTCCTGCGTGTCCTTGCCCTCTGCCACGCGCGTCATATCCGCATCCAGCTCGGCAGTCATCTCGGGCGTGGTAATACGCGGAGCAAACTCGTGCAAGGCGTCGATGATAGCCATGCCCAGCTGGCTTGGCTCGATGGGGTCGTTTTTAAGATAGCGAACGGTATAGAGACGCTCGATGATGCTCGCGCGCGTAGACTTGGTGCCCAGGCCGCGCTTTTCCATCTCTTGTACGAGCTTGCCTTGGCTATAGCGCGCGGGCGGCTCGGTCTGCTTCGCCTCAAGCTTGATGTCGTGTACATCGATAACGTCGCCTTGCGCCAGCGCCGGAAGTTGCTCATCGCGCTTGAGGCCATACGGATACGCCTCGCGAAAACCCGGATCTACCAGCACGTCACCAGTTGCCGTGAACGGCTCGCCCGCAACGTCGATAGAAAGTTTGGTGTTCTCGATGGTTGCAGGGCCCATAAGCGTAGCCAGGAAACGGCGTGCGATAAGGTTATAGAGCTTCTTCTGGCCGCCATCGAGGGTCTCGGGGTCGCCCTGACCGGTAGGATGAATGGGCGGATGGTCGGTGGTCTCGGTCTTGCCGCGCGTGGGCTTCATGGGACCGGCGAGGACCTTTTTGCATACGGGAGCAAGCGCCGGCGAACCCGACGACAGCCCTTTGACGATACCCTCAAGATCGAGTGAGCGCGGGTAAACCGTGTTGTCGACACGGGGATACGAAATAAAACCGCTCATATAGAGGGACTCGGCAATGCGCATGGTACGTGCAGGCGAAATGCCCTCTGCAGCAGCGGCGGCCTGGAGGGACGTGGTGTTAAACGGCACGGGGGGCTGCTGCTTGCGCGAGCGCTTGGACACCTCGACGATCGTGCCCGTCGTCGCATGCTCAACATGGGAAAAAGCATCTTCTGCCGCAGCCTTATCGGTAAAGCGCGGCGTCTTATGCGAAATCTTAAACTCAGAGTCGGCCGTAGCGCCCATACCGCGGATCTGCCAATAATCCTCGGGCACAAATGCCCTGCGCTCGCGCTCGCGCTCGACAACCAACGCCAAGGTAGGCGTCTGCACACGGCCGGCAGAACGAACATTGCCAAAACCGCCAAACTTGGCAAGAGTCAAGTAGCGCGTAAGCACCGCGCCCCAGATCAAGTCGATATACTGTCGGCTCTCGCCGGCATCGGCCAAATTCTCGTCAAGCTCAACAAGGTTATCAAACGCAGCCGTGACCTCAGCCTTAATGAGTGCAGAGTAGCGCGCACGCGAAGCGGGCACATCGGGGGCCACCTCGCGTACCATGCTAAGAGCATCGGCACCGATAAGCTCGCCCTCACGGTCAAAGTCGGTAGCGATAATCACGGAATCGGACTTCTTGGCAAGATTCTTGAGCACGCGGATGATCTCGCGCTCTGCGGGATTCTTGATAATGGGAGACCATGTAAGGTACGGGAGGCTCTCTACCTTCCAACCCTTGATGTTGATTCCGTTGGGCAAAAAAGGACGACGCTTGCTCTCGTAAGGCGGGCGCGCCAGGCCATCGGGCACATCGGCAGGCAGAACCTCGCCGTCTTCGGTCAGCGAGTACCAACCTTGTTTCTCGTCGAACAGGATCTCATCGGGAAAATCGGGAGCCAAAATATGGCCCGCCAGGCCCATAGAGACCCACTCTTCGCCATCCACCGTAAAACGATAGACCGCGGTGTTGTACACCTTGTCGTTTTTAGGCTTGCCGGCATCGCTCAGCAGCTGAGCGATCTTCTGTGCGGCGATATTCTTCTCGGCGATTACGAGCTTCACAAGCATGCTCCTGAAATCGGTAGGCTTTCAAGCGGTACAGTATACAGGTTTAAAGAATATTTGCGCAGGTACCCGTGCTCATGACACACAAAAGCACGGGTTCCCTTCAAATGGACGCCACAAATGGCATCGCACATCAGGAAACCCGTGCCGGTATTCGCAGGGCTATTAAGCGGTTGGAGTGCGAGCGCTACTCGTCGTCCTCATCGGAGAAGAAGCCCAGGCGACCCTCCGTAAGGCCCTTCTTGCCGTCGCGCGCAATGATGACCATGCGCGTCACCGCAAGCGAAATCTCATAGAGCGAGAGCATGGCGGCATACATGAATATCAAGGTGACAGGGCTTGCATCGGGCGTGATCGAGGCCGAAACCACCAGCATTGCAACGTAAATATAGCGCCATGCCGAACGGAACTTGGAATACGGCACGATGTGGAAGACAGCCAGGTAGAAAACGATCAGTGGCAACTCAAATGCCACGCCAAAACCAATCATCAGCAAAATCTCGATGTTGATATAGTCCTCAAGATTCGCAAAGACCGAGGCAATGGCATCGGCCTCTCTCAGCAGCCACTCAAAGCCTGCCGGGACAATGATGAAGTAGCAAAAGACCGCGCCGATGAAGAACAACGCCGTAGCGGCAAGAACAGTGGGAACAACCCAACGACGCTCATTAGGTTTGAGCGCCGGCAGGAAAAAGCCCAAAATCTGCCAGATGATCATCGGCGTGCACATGACCACAGCGATCTTGATGGCGATAGAGAATCTCAGGGCAAAGCCGCCGAGCGAGGTAGTGATGTAGAACTTGCCATCCGGGACATACGGGACAATGGGCTCCTTCAGGATGTCCACCAGCACGGGCGTGGCAAAGTACATGACGACGGTAGCAACCACAATGGTGACGATCACAATGGTAAGACGGCGACGAAGCTCTCCCAGGTGATCGAGAAGCGGCATGCGCGCAGGTCCGATGGGCATTATCGGTCGCCTCCTTCCACAGCATCGCCGGGCTGGGCAGAGGCCTCAGCATCCTGGGCGTCGGCTTGCTCGGCCTCTGTCTTGCGCTTGCGCGGGCGACGAGCGTAAAGGTCGGCCGTGGCACGGTCCTCGGATTCGGCCTCGATGTCCGCGGTGGCGGTATCGGTCGCGGGATCGGTAGCATTGGCGGCATCGCCTGCAGGTGCAGGTTCGGAGGCAGTAGCGGCAACATCAGCAACCGCGGTGTCCTTCTCGGCGGCATCGCCTTCCTGCGCTGCCTGCTCGGCGGCAGCCTTCTCGGCGGCCAGGCGAGCACGGCGCTCGGCAAACGTCTCCTTGCGAGCGGGGGCCTCGGCCTCCTCGGCAGACGCATCGGTGTCGTCATCATCGTCGTCAACGCGACGCGGGCGCGTGGGTTCGTTGACCGCAGCGGTCATGGGGTCGACCACCTCGGACTGCACCACACTGGTGAGCTTTTCTTGCGTCTCACGGAACTGACGAAGCGCACGTCCAATGGTGCGACCCATCTGGGGCAGTTTATCCGGCCCAAAGAGAAGAAAGCCGAAGACCAAAATGATCGCCAGCTCAGTCGATCCAATACCGAACAAGGAAACCTCCAACAAGCATGCGCTACAGCACCTGCGACCGTGCTCTCAGCGCAGCATCATGCGAACAAGCGAGCAAAAGTATACCCCGAAGTAGGGCGGCTCGAGGCCGCCCTAAACAAGACTGTGGATTGTTTACGCAGCACCCATAGGTTCAACTGCCTAAGCGGCGCTCATGCCAATCTCTTTGTCGACGCCCAGAAGCTGCGCCACGCGCATCACGCCCATCTGAGCGCCCGTGATGGCAAAACTCTTCTGGTGGTCACGCGCATGATGTGCGGCGCCCACAAGTACGCCGATGCCCGTAGAGTCGATATAGGACACCTGCGAAAAATCGAGCTCGACCTCCGCCGGAGGCTGCTCGAGCGCAAGATCGATCGCGGTGCGCAGTGCATCCGCATTGGAAATATCGACCTCGCCCGCAACGTGGACGGTATAGCGTTCAGGCGTGGGGCTGGTGGTGATGCCGAGTTCCATGTCGTCTCCTTTGCCTTTGATGAAAACAGCCGTGCATCAACCAGACATGGTGACGCACGGCGAGATGAAACTACCTTGCGAACAGCGAAGGCCCTCGCTTTGTCAATTGTAACGTGCGAAAGGACAGCTTCCCTAGTCGCGTAACCTGATTCGCAATTCCTCTGCACGGCGCAAGATGGCATCCACGTCGTCCCGCTCGGCCTCGCATGGAAGCGAAAAACCCTCGGCGCGATCGTAAACCACGCGACCGTCGATCATCGTCATCATGACGTCGTTATGGCTGGCAGAATGCACTACCGCAGCATGCGGTGAGTTGGTGGGAACCTGCATGGAGTTCGAGAGGTCCACCGCCACGATATCGGCGCGCTTGCCAATCTCCAGCGAACCAATCTCCTTGTCCATGCCAATAAGGCGCGCCGCATCGATGGTGGACATGCGAAGCATATCGTGCGCAGACAGGAATCCCTTGTCACCTGAGGTCGCACGCTGCAGCAGCAGGCCAAAGCGCATTTCCTCCAAAGGATCGGTGGAATCTGCTGCGGCGGGAGAGTTGGTGCCCAGCGCCACGGGGATGTGCGCATCGCGGAATGCCAGCAGCGGGGTCACGCCGTTGCCGAGCTTGGCGTTGGAACGCGGACAGGCAACAACGCCCACGTTTTGCTCGGCCAAGCGCTCGATGTCACCCGGTTCGATGCAGATCGCATGAATCGCCACGACCTCGGGTGCGTAGAGGATGCCCCAGTTGAGCGCATAGCGGATGGGAGAAACGCCCGTGGGCAGGAAGGTATCGGATTGCAGCCCCTCGTACGCATGGGACTCCTCGCTATCGGCGGCAAGGGCAAACGGCGAGGAACCGTAGCGGATAAAGTCCGCCTCCTCACGAGAACCCGCAACATGGACGGCGACAGGGGTCTGCTCGTCGGCATATTCACCAATGGCACGCAATACCTCGGGGTGCACGGCATAGATCGAACCCGGTCCGATGCCCACGCGCACGAGCATGTCGCGATCGGCGGCAAAGGCGCGCCAGTCCTGAATGTCGCGATCGGCAGCGGCCATATCGGCCTCGACGTCGCATTTCTTTGGAGTGATGACCTCGCGATAGATCACGCCGTGCTGACCGGTAGCGGCGATGGCGCGCAGAGGCGCTCCTGTCTGCGTTACATCGGCAATAGCGGTGATGCCCGCAGACAGAGCCTGCACGGCTCCCAACAGCGCTGCGTCCTCCCAATCCTGCGGAGTGAGCAGACGGCTCTTCTCCACGATGCGAGCCTTCCAGGGCGCATACGGCACATCCTCAAAAATGCCGCCCATGGTGGAGTACTCCAAATGGCTGTGTGCGTCCACAAAACCGGGAATGAGCGCCGCGGTGCCAAAGTCGCGCACCTCGTCATCCGGATACCAATAGCGCAGCTCATCAAGGGTACTTACAGCAGCAATGCGACCGTTTTGCACCACAACGGCGCCGTTTTCGATGGCGCGCCCCACAACGGGCAAGACATATCGAGCGGTTAAGATCATGACAATCCCCCTGAATACATGGGTGCGCCCCGCATGCAGTCGCAGGCTCGGGCGCTCGAACGGTATGTGCTATTCGAGCTACTCGAGCGCCTCGGCGGCGAGCTCGGCGGACACGAGTTTGACGGCAAGTACGAGAACGTCAAGGGCGGCAGAGAGCTCCTCCACCGTGGGATAGCTTGGGGCGATACGGATATTGGTGTCGTGCGGATCCTCTCCATACGGCCAAGTGGCGCCCACCGTGGTGAGCTTGACGCCCATCTCGGCGCAGAGCGCCCCCACACGCTTGGCAGAACCCTCGGGGCCGTCGAAAGAAACAAAGTAGCCGCCGCGCGGATGCGTCCAGGTAGCGCAACCGGTGCCGCCCAGCCCCTCGGCAAGCTTTTGCTCCACGCACTCAAAGCGCGGACGCAAGAACTCGGCATGCTTCTTCATGTGCTGGCGCACCGCATCGAGCGTGGGCAAAAAACGTACGTGGCGCAGCTGGTTGAGCTTATCTGCGCTGATAAGGCCTGCCTTGAGGTGATGCGCAAACTCGGCAAGCACTGCAGGCGAAGCGCCCACAAATCCGATACCCGCACCCGGGAAGGTGATCTTGGAAGTCGAGGCAAATGCGACCACGCGGTCCTCGGTTCCCGCCTCGCGGGCAATGTCAAAAATGTTTGCGAGCTCGTCGCTCTCATCATAGAGGTCATGGACGCAGTAAGCGTTATCCCACAGGATACGGAAGTCGGGGGCAGCGCAAGTCATAGTAGCCAGTCGACGCACCGTATCCTCGCTAAAGGTGATGCCCGTGGGGTTGGAATACTTGGGAACGCACCAGATGCCCTTGATGGAATCATCCGACGCAACCAGGCGCTCGATTTCATCCATATCCGGACCATCCTCGGTCATGGCAACCGGGATGTTGACGATGCCCAGGTCCTCCGTGATACCGAAGTGACGATCGTAGCCGGGCACGGGGCACAAAAACTTGACCGGCTTGTCCTCGTGGGCGGCGGCATAGGCCGACCAGGGTTCAGACCCGCATGTTCCGCAACGCCAGAAGGTGCCCACGATATCGTGCTCGATCAGCAGGCTCGAAGAACCCAGCACGAGCGTCTGCTCGACAGGGCAACCCAAAAATTCGCCTGCAAGCTTGCGCGCAGAAGGGATGCCCCCAAAACAACCGTAGTTGCTGCAGTCCACGCTACCATCATGCAGATCGGAATCGGCGCCCAAGATATCGAGCATGGGGCGCGAGATGTCCACTTGCGACGGAGAGGGTTTACCGCGAGCCATGTCGAGCGCCAGGCCACGAGCCTTGACAGCGGCAACCTCGTCTTTGAGCGAGGCAATCGTCTGTGCAAGCTCACCTGAATCCATCTGCTGATATATCGTCTGCATAATCGGCCTTTCACTCGCCGGCGTTGATACACTCCGCTAAAGTATAGCTTTACCGACGCCTCGCTTTATGCGTGGGCGCAAAAGAGCGCGAGGAGGAAACATGCGCATTGGCTCCTTTCAAGCAGATGAGTACGGAGAACTTCAGCGTCTAGTCGACAGCTTGTATTCCAACAAGCATGAAATCGACCGGCTGGACCTTGTAGTGCAAGCCGAGATCCTCGACCTACCCGCCGACCTCATGGAGATCGTGACCCTGTTGCCGCCTGGCATATACGAGCGCTCGCGCCTCTGCGACCAGCTCAACTCCTCCCTCGCCGCCCACGGCTGGGGCTCCCTCTACGGTACCGTAGAATAATCCCCCCCCCTCTCCCCTAGATGTGACAAAAAGTCGACAGGTTTAATTTGTCACATTTTGCTGTTTGGGGGCGGAATCACACCGTTCACCGCCAAAAAGCCCGCCACCGCGTCGAATCAGACACGGCGGCGGACTCGTTCTTATCTTGTTTTATTGAGGGCGGGCGCTATCGACGCGGGCAGGCGCGGCTCATATAGATCATGCCCACGACAGCAGCCGTGACCGAGGCACCCAAGATCGCAGCCTTGGCCGCCAAGACCTCGAACTCGGCAGCCGGGAACGCCAGGCCGGCAATAAGAATCGACATGGTGAAGCCAATGCCGCCCAAGATGCCAACGCCCACGATATGCTTCCAGTTCACACGACGCGGAAGCTCGGCCAGACCAAGCTTCACCAGGACAAACGTCACTCCAAAAATACCAACGGGCTTGCCCAACAGCATGCCAAGGTACGTGCCAAGCGTCACGGGATCGACAAGCAAAGCACCCATGTCCACGCCCACCAGGCGTACCTGCGCGTTCACAAAAGCAAAGATGGGCAGGATCAAGAAGTTCACCGGTGTGCTGATGTAGTGCTCCAAGCGCTGCAGCGGCGGAGTCACACGGTGCATCACGCGTTCCACGCGCGTAGCGGCATGCGTGAAGTCGTGCTGGCCCAGCACATGCGCGTCCTCGTCAAAATGATCGTCCAGCTCGGGCATAATCTCGCCAAGCCAGTCGGTAAGATTCGAAAGTTTGACACCGCACTTGGCAGGCACGGTAAAGGCCAAGATCACGCCGGCGAGCGTAGCGTGAACGCCCGATCTGAACATGCAGAACCACAGCAGCAAACCCAGAATAATGTAGGGCGCAAGCCTAAAATGACGCGTGCGATTGAGCACAATCAGAAGCACTGTTACCACCGCAGCGGCGGCCAGCCACAGCAGATTGGGGCTCTGGCCATAGAAGATGGCAATGGCGAGAATCGAGATAAGGTCGTCGGCGATAGCCAACGTGGAGAAGAACACGCGCACGCCGTTGGGCACGCGATTGCCCAACAGCGACATAACGCCCAGTGCGAACGCGATGTCGGTCGCCATCGGGATTGCCCAACCATGAATTGCCCCGCCCTTATTTAGAAAGGCATAGATGCATGCGGGCACCACCACGCCGCCCACGGCGGCAAGCATCGGCAGCATCGCCTGGCGCGGGTTGGTGAGCTCGCCCACGGTCATCTCGTATTTAAGCTCGATACCAACCAACAGGAAGAAAATCGCCATGAGGAAATCGTTTACGAAGACCTCAACGGTAAGCCCCGCCGTTAGCGAGCCCAAGCCCACAAAGAGCTCTTGTTCCAGGAAATGATGGATGGGTTCGTACGCGGCCGTGTTGGCACACACGACGGCGGCGATTGCAGCGAGCACCATCACCGCAGCCGATATCGTACCGTTTGACGTGACCCGATCCCATAGATCATGGCGCTCAAGGCGCTTTCTCTGGGCGGCGTCGAAGAGCTGGTCGCATGATTCCATAGGCGGCCTCCTTGTTTGAAGCTTAAAAGAAGCGCGGCCCGCTGTTATGCGAGTCGCGCTAAACCTTGCGTCTGGAATTATCCTACCCACCGCGCGCAAATCTACACCGTTTTAGGCAGACTTACGCGACATATGCAACCGAAATTACTCAGCAGCAGCGATAATGGGAGCAGCAACCTGCTTTTTGCGGGAAAGCACGCCGGGCATCCACACACCATCATGCTCGTCAGAAATGGACAGGCCCTTCTGAGCAGACTCCGTGTCGCCCTCGAGAAGCACCTGCGAGCCCTCCTCCATGATATCGGTGATGCACAAGACGATGCCGTCGGCGCCCTTCTCGGCAGCGTAGGCACGCATGGCCTCGCGAATCTCGTCAATCATGCCCAGAGCGCGAGACTTATCAACCGTCTCATACTGACCGATGAGGAGCTTCTTGCCCGCAGGCTCGAACATCTTGATGTCGTTGCCCACCATCTCGGCAGCAGTGAAGGAACCGGACGGACGGGTAAGGAAGACCTCCATGCCAAACTTAACGGGATCGACGCCCACCTGCTCACCCAGCTGGGCGGCCACGGCGCGGTCAACATCGGTGGTGGTGGGGCTCTTGAGCATGAGCGTATCGGTCATCATGGCGGACAGCAGCAGCTTGGCCTGAACATCAGTGAGCTCGATGCCCAGCATCTGGGCAACCTTGGTCACAATCGTGCAGCTGGAACCCCACGGGAAGGCGAGGTAGTGCAGGGGGCCGGCGGTCTCGAAATCGCCAATGCGGTGATGGTCGACCACACCAAAGACGGTTGCAGACTTTAGACCCTCAACGGACTGAGCGCTCTCGTTGTGATCGGTGAGAACTACGAGCTGGCCTTCCTCAACCGAAGCAATCTGACGAGGCTCCGCCACGCCAGCGTCGGCGAGAAGCTTCGCAGACTCGGCAGGCAGAGCGCCCAGAGCGCATGCCTCGTAGGTGTTGCCGGCATACTCAACCTGATTGAGAAGCTGAGACAGCACGACAGCAGACATAATGGCGTCGTTATCGGGGTTCTGGTGGCCAAAAACAAGAACGGTAGCCATGGATTTTCCTCCATTTGCACAGGTGTACTCAAACGAATAAATGGTAGCACGAACTCAAGGTACGCCCACCATACGACACGCCCCGGGTTTATTCGTCACATCTCGCGAGGGGGCTCGTCACCCAGCACACGATATGAAGGACATGTGAAAATGTGACAAAATAAACCTGTCGTTTTGCTGTCACAAAAGAAGGAGGGGAGGCGTTCTTGGACGTCCCCCCCTTGAATGCAAATATACGCCGAACGATCTGTTAGATCTTCACGCCCGGGAAGTGGCACTTCACAAAGTGGCCAGGGGTATGCTCCTTCATCTGCGGAACCTCGGCCTTGCACTTCTCGGTAGCATGCGGGCAGCGCGTGTGGAACGGGCAGCCCGAAGGAATGTTCGTGGGGCTCGGCAGGTCGCCCTCAATAAGCACGTGCTTCTTCTCAATCGAAGGATCGGGGATGGGCACAGCAGAAAGCAGGGCCTGCGTATACGGATGCAGCGGGTTGCTGTAAAGATCCTCGTTGGGAGCGACCTCCATCAGCGAACCCAGGTACATGACGCCAATGCGATCGGAAATCATCTCAACAACAGCAAGGTCGTGGGAGATGAAGAGGTACGTCAGGTTGTACTGCTCCTGAACATCGCGAAGAAGATTCAGAACCTGAGCCTGAATGGACACGTCAAGTGCCGAAACGGGCTCGTCGGCCATGATGAGCTTGGGGTTAACCGAAAGCGCGCGGGCGATTCCGATACGCTGACGCTGGCCACCAGAGAACTCGTGCGGATAGCGCTCGCCATGAGTGGCCGAAAGGCCAACGACCTCGAGCAGCTCTTGTGCCTTCTTCAGACGCTCGCCCTTGCTCATCTTGGTGTGAACAAGCAGCGGCTCGCTAATAATGTCCTGCACCTTCATGCGAGGATTGAGCGATCCATACGGGTCCTGGAACACCATCTGCATCTCGGCACGCAGCGGACGAACCTCCTTCTCGGAGAGCTTCGCCACGTCTTTGCCCTCAAAGAGAATCTCTCCCTCGTTGGGCTTGATGAGGTGGTTGATCAGACGGCTGGTGGTGGACTTACCACAGCCGGACTCGCCTACGAGCGAGAACGTCTCGCCGGGCATGATGTCAAAGGACACGTCGTTCACCGCGTGCACAAACTTGTTGGCACGACCGAAGAAGTCTTTGCCCACAGGGAACTTCTTGCTCAGGTGACGAACGGACAGCAACGGCTTGGTCTCAGTTGCACTCATTATTGCTGAGCCCCCTCTCGAGCATTGCGATAGAACGGACACGCGCAACGATGGCCCTCGGCAACCGTCTGGAGCTCAGGCAGCTTCTGCTTGCAGGAATCCTGTGCATACTTGCAACGCGGAGCGAAACGGCAGCCCTCGGGCATGACGGACAGATCGGGAACGGAGCCGGGAATGGACGGCAGGCGATGCAGGCGCTTGCCCAAACGCGGCACCGAAGCGATCAGGCCCTCGGTGTAGGGGTGCTGCGGGTTAGCGAACAGCTCTTTGACCGGTGCTTCCTCGACAATATTGCCAGCGTACATGACGATGACGCGGCTGCAGGTCTCGGCAACAACACCCAAGTCATGCGTGATGAGCAGGATGCCGGTGTTGCGACGGTTGCGAATGTCCTCCATCAGCGCCAAGATCTGCGCCTGGATGGTCACGTCGAGAGCCGTGGTGGGCTCGTCGGCAATCAGAAGCTTGGGCTCGCAAGACATAGCCATAGCGATCATAACGCGCTGGCACATACCGCCCGAAAGCTCGTGCGGATAGTTGCGAAGCGTCATCTCGGGCTCGGGGATGCCCACGAGCTTGAGGGCGTTAACGCAACGCTCGTGAATCTCGGCCTTGCTCATGTTGCTGTTGTGCAGGCTGATGGCCTCGGCAAGCTGGTCCTCGATGCGCATAATCGGGTCAAGAGCGCTCATGGGCTCCTGGAAGATCATGGACATCTCGTTACCGCGCATGGACTGCATCTCGCTCGTAGCGAGGTCGAGAACCTCTTTGCCGCCAAACTTGATGGAGCCGGAAATCTTGGTCAGGCGCTCGTTATGCAGGCGCATGACAGAAAGCGCGGTTACGGATTTGCCGCAGCCGGACTCGCCAACCAAGCCCACGATCTCGCCAGCGTTGACATTAAAGGACACGCCGTTTACCGCCGTAATCCAATCCTTCTTGCCGCGCTTAAATTGCGTTCTGAGGTCCTTGACCTCCAAAAGAGTTTCAGACATCAGGGCCTCCTTAGTTCAGTCGCGGGTCGAGCGTGTCGCGCAGACCGTCACCGAACAGGTTGAAGGCAAGCACGGTCAAGAAAATCACCAAGCCGGGGAAAAGGACCAGGTGCGGAGCAATAGCCAGGTAGTTGCGGCCCTGAGACAGGATCGCGCCCCACTCGGCTTGCGTCACGGATGCGCCGAAGCCCAGGAAGGACAAGGACGATGCCGAAAGGATGGCGCCACCGATGTTCATCGTGAAGTTGACGATGAGGGCCTGCATGGTACCCGGGAAGATGTGCACGAACATGGTGCGGGCGGACGAGCAGCCAATGGACTGCGCCACCTCAACGTACAACTCACCACGCACCTCGAGCACCGCGCCGCGGATAATACGCGCAAACGACGGCACCGTGAAAACGGCAACACCGATCATGATGTTGGTGATGCCCGGACCGATGATGGCCACGATGGCGATGGCGAGCAGGATGCCCGGGAATGCGAACATAACGTCACAAACACGCATGATAAGGGAGTCGACAATGCCGCCAAAGAAGCCGGCGATAAGACCAAAGACGACGCCCGCGGCGGTACCGATAATCGAAGCGGTAAGCGCCGTGCCAAGCGACAGCTGCGTGCCGGCAAGGATGCGGCTAAAGACATCTCGACCAAACTCGTCGGTGCCCCACAGATGCCTAGCGGAAGGGCCAGCTAAAATCGCGCTGTAGTCGTACGCGTTGGGATCGTACGGCGTGATGTTGGGTCCGATCACGGCAAGAATCAGGATGAAGACGATAAACAGAAAGCCGATAACGGCGGTCTTGCGGCGCAAGAACTTTTTGACAAACTGCCTAACGGGGCTTTGCGCCTTCGGCAGCTCCTCAGCCTCACGTGTTGCGGAGGCAGCATTAGCAGTGGTATCAGACATGGCAACCTCCTATTCGTAGCGCACGCGCGGGTTAATGATGCCGTACAGGATGTCCGCAAGCAGGTTGATCACCATGTACTCCAGCGAGAAGAACAAAATGAGTGCCTGCACAACCTCGTAGTCGCGGAAGCCGATGGAATCGACGAGCAGACGGCCGAGGCCCGGAATCGAGAAAACCGACTCGACCACGACGGAACCGGCGATCAATGCGCCGATCTGAAGTGCGGTGACGGTGATGACGTCGATGGAGGAGTTCTTGAACGCATGGCGCATAATCACGCGATGCTCGGGCAGACCCTTGGCACGTGCCGTGCGAATGTAATCCTTGCCCAGGTTCTCAATCATCGAAGAACGCGTCACGCGCGCCAGAATACACATGATGCCCGCACCCATAGCGATGGAAGGCAGGATGTAGCCCTTCCATGACTCAAGACCACCCGTAGGCAGGATCCTCAGGTTCACGGCGAAGATCTGCATGAGCTGCAGACCCAGCCAGAAGTTAGGCAGCGAGATGCCGGCGATGGCGATAACCATGCCGATAAGATCGAACGCACGACCGCGGTTCACAGCGGCCAGAACGCCGATGATGATACCCATGATCGCAGACCAAGTAATGGAGCAAATGGTCAGGTAGATGGTGATGGGCAGGCGGGGCGCAAGGAGCGCGATGACGGTGGTCTTATTGGCATAAGAGACACCGAAATTACCCGTGAAAATACCGGTAATCCACTTGATGTACTGCGGTACCAAAGGCTGATTCAAACCAAGCTGGTTACGAATCTCGTCCACTTCGCCGATGGTCGCGGTAGGACCGGCAATCTGGCGGGCGGGGTCACCGGGGATAAGGTGGATGAACAAGAAGATGATGATGGAGATAACGAATAGCAGCGGAATCATGTTGATGATTCGCTTAACGGTGTATTTCCCCATTTAGCTCCCTCCCCTTTCAAATCAAGGACAATCAAACCGCAAAGCTGCCGGCCTCCGCGGACGGGAGGCCGGCAGCCAAAACTGCTTGCTTGTCAGCTTACAGAATCAAACACGCGCAGCCTTAAGCGTTGAGCTTAGCGTGAGTGACATCGATGCCCTGAGCAACATACTTGATGCCGGTGAGGTAAGCCTTGTAGGACATCAGCGTGTTGTCGGAAGCGAGGTACAGCCACGGGCACTCGGGCCAGACGATGTCCTGGCACTTGCCGTAGTGCTGGTTCTGCTCGTCCTCGGTCTTGCCCTCGTTGCCAAGCTGGAGCTCGTTGTCGAACTCTTCGTTCTTCCAGAAGGCGGTGTTGTAGCCGGTCGGAGGAGTCATAGCGGTGGAAAGCAGCGAACGCATGAAGCCGTCAGCGTCAGACTGGGACCAGTTGACGTACCACATCTGAATCTTGGTGGTGTCCTCGGGCTCAGCAGCGATCTCGGCGTTGGTAGCGGCCTCGTTGGGGACAACCTTGACCTCGATGCCAACTTTCTTGAGCTGCTGCATGACAAAGGTCATGCCCTTGGTCTCCTGCGTGGAGTTATCGCCGATGATCTCGACCTCGAAGCCATCCTCGTAGCCGGCCTCCTTGAGAAGGGACTTGGCCTTGTCGAGGTCGTAGGCAAACGGCTCCTGCTCCTTGTAACCGGGAACGAGAGCGGGGAGCACGGAGGTAGCCGGGGTAGCAGCACCAGCGTACATAACCTTGACGTACTCGTCCTGGTTGAAGGCGTAGTTCATGGCCTGACGCACGCGAACGTCGGAGAGCTCCTTGACGTTGGTGTTAAGAGTCACATAGCGCATGGTGGTGGAGGGCATGGAAACCATGTTGATGTCGCCAGCGCTGCGGACGGTAGCGACCTGGTCGGTCGGCATCGGGTAAATGACCGTAGCCTCACCGGTCTGAAGAGCGGCGATACGGGAACCAGCCTCGGGAATGATCTTGAAGTCGACGCGGTCGATCGTGACCTCGCCCTCGTCCTTCTGGCCGCCCCAGTACTTGTCGTTCTTGACGAGCGAGCAGTGGTCGCCCTTTGCATACTCTTCGAGGACGTAAGGACCGGAGCCAGCGGACTTCTTGCCGTAATCGTAATCCGGATCGGTGACGACCTTAGGATTAATGATGTAGAACTGCGTGATGGAGTTCATGAACGGAGCGTAGGGCTTCGGCAGGTGGAAAGCGACCTTCAACGGATCGTCGTCAACCTTGTACACGTTGTCGATGCGGGTCTCTTCGGTGTTGTCATCGATGGTGCGGATGAACATGCGGCGGCGGCGCCAACCGTTCTCCTTCTTGATGCACTCCTGATAGTTGGTGACGATAGCGTCTGCATCGAGCGGCGTGCCATCCTCGAAAGTGATGCCCTCATGAAGATGGAAGGTGTAGGTGCAAGCGTCCTCGGAAACCTCATAGGAGTCGGCAGCCTTCGGGATGAGGTTGTAGTCCTCGTCGAACGCATACAGGGAATCGTAGATGTAGTACACGACGTTGCCGGAGTTGCCGTCGGACCAGTTCATGGGGTGCATGTTCTGGATCTCGCCCTCGAGCGCGATGACGCACTCGTTCTTGGGAGCCTTGCCGTCGGTCTTCTCAGCCTTGACGACGAAACCGTCCTTGTCAGCAACGATCTCCTCGACGGAGCTGGAGCTGGAGCCGGCTGCGGAGCCCTTGGTGTCGGAACCGGTGTTGCCGCAAGCAGCAAGACCGAGAGCGGCAGCGCCAGCAGCAGCGGCACCGACGAAACCACGGCGGGAAACGGCGGGGTTAAGCTTGTTTTCCAAGTCCATGAATACTCTCCTTTCGCGCCTGCGAGCCATCCAGAATCGCGGGCACCCTTTTTTCCTCTACGCGGCCTTCGAAGTCTTTCGTCTCCGCGAAGAACCACGCATCACATCTTATTGTATTAAATTCGCCCTGTTTCTCCGTTTACAATGCTTTAACATGACTATCCGAGCAGGTAAACGGTGGGTCGACTTACCGCTCACACCTAAATAACTACCTTTCACGGCCCACAACACGTGATTTGTACACAAAACGTCGGCAGCAGAACGGAGATTGCCATGACCTATCAGTTTGACCGCGTTCGGTATAACGAACGCATGAAATGGTACCTGCACGATCGCTTTGGCCTTTTCCTTCATTTCGGTTTGTACTCCATCCCCGCTCGCGGCGAATGGGTTCGCAGCGATGAGGAGATGCCTGAGGAACTATATCAGCCCTACTTCGATGAGTTCAACCCCTATGCCTTCGATGCCCGCGCCTGGGCACGCGCCGCACGTGAGGCCGGTATGAAATATGCCGTACTCACCGCAAAGCATCACGACGGCTTTTGCCTCTTCGACACCCAGACCACCGACTGGAAATCAACCAAGACTCCCTTTGGGCGCGATATCGTCGCCGAGTTCCTCGAGGCGTTTCGTGCCGAGGGTCTAAAAGTAGGCCTGTACTACTCGATCATCGACTGGCACCACCCCGACTTCCCCCAGTACGGCGATCGCCAGGCCCCGCTGCGCAACGACCCCGTAGCGGGCTGCAACGATAAACGCGATTTCAACCGCTACCTCGACTACATGCACGAGCAGGTGCGCGAGCTGTGCACCAATTACGGCAAGCTCGACCTGCTGTGGTTCGATTTTGCCTACGACTCGCCCGTCAACGGCATGAAGATGCGCGGCGAAACCTGGCGCGCAACCGAGCTCATGAGCATGGTGCGCGAGCTGCAGCCGCAGGTCATCACCGACAATCGCCTCGAGGTCTCGGGTGAGGGCTACGGATCGCTCGCAGAGTGCAACCCCACACCCTATCACGGCGACTTCGTAACGCCCGAGCGCATCATCCCGCCGACCGGCATCCTGGACGCCGAGGGCAACCCCCTTGCCTGGGAATCTTGTATCACCATGAACGACAACTGGGGCTACTGCTCTACCGACACCAACTACAAGCCCTCGTCGCTGCTCATCCACAAGCTGGTGGAGTGCGTCTCCAAGGGCGGCAATCTTATTCTCAATGTGGGCCCCGACGCGACAGGTCGCTTCCCCGAGCAGTCCTGCGCCATCCTGAAGGAGATCGGTGCCTGGATGGCGCGCAACTCCCAGAGCATCTACGGCGCGGGCATGGCCGCAGGCGGCCCCATCGAGCCCGAGCGCCCCGAGTGGGGTCGCATCACGCGCAACGGCAATACGTACTACTTCCATCTATATGAGAATGCCCTAGGCCCCGTGCCGCTCATGGGCGTGCCCAAAGATCGCATCGAGTCCATTCGCCTTCTGCGCGATGGCAGCGAGGTCAAGCTCTCTACCAGCTGGACGCACAGCGACTATCCCGACATCGCCTTCGCCGATCTGGGTCCCTCGCCCTATCTGCCCGATCCCGTTGACACCGTCTTGGCCGTCAAGATCAAGGAGAACTAACACATGCGCATCCTCTCCCCCGCCTTCGCATCCTTTGCCCAAGCTAAATTTGACGAGCGTGCCGAGCTGCTCAAGCCGCTCGCAAGCACCATTGCCGCGGGCCTTGCCCGTGTCGACAACGCCGACGTCGCTGCGCTCATCAAAAATTACTATGGCACCCTACCGCTCACCGACGTATTCGATGCCGATTTCTCCGTGTTCGAATCCATCGCACGCCAAGCCGTCGAGCTTCGCGCCACCTCGCCGTGGTGCCGCGATGTTGACGAAGACATCTTTATCCACTTTGTGGCAACCCCGCGCGTGAACAACGAGCCGTTTGTCGATTCGTGGCCCATCCTGCGCAGGGAGCTTGCAGAACGCATCGCAGGCATGAGCGCGCACGACGCCGTGCTCGAGACCAACTACTGGTGCTGCGAGACCGCAACCTATCAGACTGCCGACGAGCGCACCCTGGGACCACTGGGCATGCTGGCCTCCGGCAATGGTCGCTGCGGCGAAGAGTCAACCTATCTGGTCACCGCACTGCGCGCAAACGGCATCCCCGCTCGTCAGATTTACACCCCGCTTTGGGCCCATTGCGATGACAACCACGCCTGGGTCGAAGCGTATGTCGATGGCGAATGGTACTACCTGGGCGCCTGCGAGCCCGAAGAGGCGCTTAACCGCGGTTGGTTCACCGCCGCCTCCGGACGCGCCATGCTGGTGCACACCCGCTTGTTCTCCGACTACGGCTGCGATTTTGAGCGTGATCGCAGCATCCTCGCGCGCGAAGGCAGCCAGGTCATCGTGAACCAAACGGCGGCCTACGGCCCCACCGTCAAACTCACGGTTACGGTCACCGATGAGGCGGGCAAGCCTGTACCCTGCGCCTATGTGCGCCTGACGCTTGTAAACTCCGCCGAATGGGGCGACATCGCGCACCTCATCACCGATGAATGCGGCCATGCCCAGATTGTGATCGGCGAGGGCACTCTGCGCGTTATCGCCGCAACCGAACATCAAATGGCAGACGCCTTGGTCGACACCGATGAGTACGATCACGTGGAACTTACCCTGCACGACGTGGACACGGCTGCAGCCGCCGCATGGCGCGATATCGACGTCCACGCACCGGCAGACCATCCCGCCCCCTCCTGTCCCCTCACGCCCGAACAGGCAGCATCTGGCCGTGCTCGCAAGCACGAGGCCGACCAGATGCGCACCGAACGCGTGGCAGGCTTTGTCGAGGAGGCGCGTCGCCTGGCAAACGCCGCAGGCCATGGCAAAGACGAATGTCTCTCTTACTATGAGCAGGCTTTTGCCAACGCCCCCGAAGTTGATCGCTTCCTCTCCGTGGACAACGGCGCCGATCGCGTCCAGCTGCTCTCGACGCTCACCTCAAAGGACTTCCGCGACCTTACCGCCGATGTTTTGGAAGACCATCTGGCCGGCGCCCGCGCCATGCACGACGCCGCCATCGCTTACCTCGAGCGCGAGGGCGCAAAAGACGCTGCCGAGGAACTCTACGTCAAGTATGTCCTCGCTCCGCGCATCATGTTCGAACAGCTCTCGAGCTTCCGCTCCTATTTTGTCGAGACTTTTGACGCGGCGACAGTCGAGGAGTTCCGCGCAGACCCGCGCCGTGTTTGGGACATGATTTGCGAAAGCCTCGACTTCACCGCTTCCGAGCACGTCAAGAAGCTCTGCGCCAGCCCGCGCGGTGCCTGGCTCTCTCGCCAGGGCAGCCCCGTCACCTGCCGCGCGCTGTTCGTGGCAATCTGCCGCACCTTTGGTATCGCCGCTCGTCAAAACCCGCATGATCGCGCCATCGAGTATTACCACCAGGGCGCATTTGTGGCCGTCGAGCGCGCCGAGCACACCGCCGACGTCACGTTCACTTCCACCGTGGAGCCCGGTCCTGGATATTTCCAGGCCTGGAGCGTTGCCCGTCTGGAGACAAGCGTTACGGTTGCCGGAACTCGCGCGCTGGGCTTTGAAGCCCTCGACTTCTGGGGCGCCTCGGTCCAAGACGGCTCGTGCACGCTGCCGCTTCCCGCCGGCGACTATCGTCTGGTGTGCAGCACGCGCTTGCCCAACGGCGATACGCAGGCAGCCGAGCGCACCTTCCATGTAAGCGACGCAGGCACCGACAAGCCCATCGAACTCGTCCTGCGCGAGCCCGAGGCATCACAGATGCTCGAGGATATCGCGCTCGAGGCGTTCGCCCTGCGCGACGCCGACGGCAACGCTGTCGATGCCGCAAAAATCGCTGCCGAGCACGGATCGGATTCGTGCCCGGTTGCCATCTCGTTCCTGGAGCCCGGAATGGAGCCTACCGAGCACCTGCTCAACGAGCTCCGCGAGCAGGCAGAGCGCGTCGCCGAAGCCGATCTGCCGCTCGTCCTCGTGATCAGCGACCCCGCCCAGCTCGATGACCCCACACTCGCTCGCACGCTTCCCACGCTCACCGGCGTGACCATCGCCTACGACGACTTTACCGAGCTGCCCGAGAAGCTCGCTCGCCGCATGTTTGCGAATCCCGAGAAGCTGCCGCTCACAGTGCTTGCCTGCAAGCAGCCCGACGGCGGCCTGCGCGGCGTCTATGCAACCGCCGGTTACAACGTTGGCACTGTCGATTTGCTGATGAAGCTCATCACTCTCGTCTAGTGCAAGACGGGCTGTATTCGCTAACAAGCAAAGGGGGCACCTCGCCTGAGGTGCCCCCTTTTTGCTGTAATCGATATGACAAGGCGTGTTACGCGTTGATCACCGCGTAGTAGGCGGCGCCGAGCATGCCGGCGTCGTTGCCGAGAGAGGCAACGGTGATGGGCGTGTCCGCGCAGCAAGACAGCGTCATCTTCTTGAACACCTCGGTCACGCGGTCAAGATAATGCTCAGCGCCGGCAGAAACGCCACCGCCCAGCACGAAGACCTCGGGATCGAAAGAGCATGCGGCGTTGGCGAGCTCGAAACCCAGAGCGCCTGCCATGGTATCGACAGCGGCACGCGCGGCTTCATCGCCTGCAACGAGGGCTTCGAACACGCTGCGCGAATCGGAAGGACCAGAAAGCTCAACAGGCTCACAACCGCGCTTCTCGCACTCCAAGCGATAGCTGTTGACGATGCCCGTAGCCGAAGCATACTGCTCCAAGCAGCCATGACGGCCGCAGCCGCACTGACGCGTCTCGGCAGGATTGACAATCACGTGACCCAGCTCGCCCGCGGCGCCGTTCGCACCCGCAAGAACCTTGCCATCGCACACAACGCCCGCACCGATGCCGGTGCCGAGCGTCACGAATACGAGGCTGTTATAGCCCGCACCGGCGCCGCGCCAAAGCTCTCCCATAGCGGCCGCGTTGGCATCGTTGAGAAAACCAACGTAAACGCCCGGGAAGGAAGCCTGGAGCGCGTCGTGCACACCCAACAAATTGAGGCTCAGGTTAGCGATGACAGAAATGTTGCCGTCGGCAGGAACGGGGCAGGGAACCGCAAGGCCGATACCCTTGAGCAGGGAAGCATCGACATCGGCACCCTCGAGCACGGACTTGACGCCATCTGTGACAGCGGTATAGCCGGCCTCGTCAACCAGCGGAGGCGTGGGGACGCCCGCCTTGGCAACGACGTCACCTTCTTTGGTCATAACGCCGATCTTGACCGAAGTACCGCCCACGTCGATGCCAACATAGAGTTCGTCTGCCATGTTCGTTCCCTTTCCACCGCGAGCGCTTATCGCCCGTAATTATCGTTATGCCCGAATGATAGCGCGATACGCCCCAATCGTGCCCCAGGCATCGTGGAGTGGTAGTAACCACACGCCTATCCGGCGTTCCGCACGGATCAAGACCCATCGGCACGCTGCAGTGCCGGAGGTTCGCCCAAAAGAGGAGCGCCGCGTACTTAAGTACGCAAGCGACGCCCCCAGCTAGTCCCCCCTGCGGGACCAGGTCATCGGCGGACTGTAGTGCCGCAGATTGGCCCGAAAGAGGAGGGCGCACGCCTAGCGTGCGGCGCCCGACGATTGAGGGCCAAGGTGCGGTGCTACAGTCCGCCGATGGGGCTACAGCTTGACGATGGGGGCAAAGCCCTTCATGAGCTTCTTGGTTTTCCCGCTCTTCTCGAACTGGACCTCGATCATGTCGCCATCGACCGAGATAACGGTGCCGGGGCCAAACGTCTTGTGGCTCACAGCGTCACCCACGGCAAAGACCTCGGCAGCACGCGCGGCATCGGGACGGCGCTGCTCGACCGGAGCGGATGCCTTCTGTTGACGCGGGCGCGCGGCACCGCTGCCAAACGTAGCCGGCTTGCGACCCGCATCGGGACTCACGCCGCGATGGCGCTCGGTTCCCGCCACGCCAAAGAAGCTGTCATACGACCCGGCAGAAGCGCCTGAGCCTCCCGTCGAACGCGTATACGAGCCAAACACGCGCCCACCGTACATGTCCGATCCCTGACCGGATCCAAAGGTTCCGCGGCGGTCGCCGCGCTTCTCCCAGCCCGTGCCGGAAAAACCGGATGACCCGATACCGGAAAACTCGATATCCTCATCGGGAATCTCGTTCATGAAGCGCGAACGAGGATTGGCCTGCGTAGAGCCGTAGGTACGACGGGTGGCAGCATAGGTAAGGAACAGGCGCTTGCGCGCACGCGTGATAGCAACGTATGCCAAGCGACGCTCTTCCTCGAGCTTCGCCGCGTCCTCTCCACCAAAGCCGGCAACATGCGGGAAGATGCCTTCTTCCATGCCAGCAACGAATACCGCAGGAAACTCCAGGCCCTTTGCCGAATGGATAGTCATCATGGTGATGGCGCTCGACTGGCCCGAAAGCGCGTCGAGGTCCGAGCGAAGGGCGAGCCATTCCATCAGCGCGGGAAGCGCTTTACACGCCAGCGGACCATAGGTGCGCTCGATCTCCGAGGCGGCCTGCGCCGCGCTCGACGCGAAAGGCGCGTCTGCAAGCATGGACGCCGGAGCAGACTGAGGCACGTCGCCGACACCGGCAGCGCGCAGCTCCTCCAAACTCTCCAAGGTGCCCTCGATATCCTCGTGGCTCTCTTCGAATTCGGCGGCTACACCCATGAATTCCTGAATGTTCTCGGCGCGTCCCTCGGCCTCCATCGTGCCCTCGCTGCGATACGCCTGGACAAGACCCGCGCTCTCCACAATAGCTTCGACCACGTCTTTGAGCTCGCCATCCATACGGCGACCACGGCGCACGATGTTGACGAAATCGGCCAGGCCGTTGCGAACCTTGGCCGAGAACATGCCTGTCTCGGCACAAGCGAGTTCACACGCCTGGAAAAACGAACAGCGATTGGAGGCGGCAAGCATCTCGATCTTTTGGATGGACGTGGAGCCGATACCACGGCGCGGCGTGTTGATCACACGCTTGACGCTCATCTCGTCGGCAGGATTCACCACCATCTTGAGATAGGCCATCACATCGCGCACCTCGGCACGATCAAAGAACCTCGTGCCGCCCACAATCTTGTAGGGCACGCCTGCGCGCAGGAACATATCTTCCAAGATACGCGACTGCGCGTTGGTGCGATAGAACACGGCGATGTCGTCGTACGGCGTACCGCCGTCATGAAGCTTGTCGATTTCCGAGGCGATCCAGCGCCCCTCATCGCGCTCGTCGCTTGCCTGATAGGCCTGAATCTTCTCGCCATCGCCCGCGGCGGTGAACAGACGCTTGTCCTTGCGCTGCGAGTTATGGCGCACCACGGCATTTGCCGCCGAAAGGATATGGCCAGTCGAGCGGTAATTCTGCTCGAGCTTAACCACCTTGGCATCGGCAAAATCCTGCTCGAAATCGAGGATATTGGAGATATCGGCGCCGCGCCAGGAATAAATCGACTGGTCGTCGTCACCCACAACCATCAGGTTCTTGTACTTGGCAGCGAGCAGGTTCGCAATCTCGTACTGCACGTGATTCGTATCCTGATACTCGTCTACGCTGATATAGCGGAAACGCTCCTGATATTTTTCGAGCACCTCGGGGCGGCTGCGCAAAAGCTCAAGCGTCCGCACGAGCAAGTCGTCAAAGTCCATCGCGTTCGCGGCACGCAGGCGACGCTCCAGCTCTGCGTAAACGCGCGCGGCCTTCTCTTCCTGAGGACTCGACGCGCGAGCGCTCATCTCGTCCGGGCCGATCATGGCGTTTTTCGCCGCCGAGATCTTGGAGCGAATCATGTTGATGGGGTACTGCTTTTGCTCGATGGAAAGCGCCTGCATGATATCGCGCACCATGCGGCGAGAATCGTCATCATCGTAGATGGAGAACTGACCGGTATAGCCCAAAAGATCAGCATCCTCGCGAAGCATGCGCACGCACATAGCGTGGAACGTGCATACCCACATGCCACGCGTGCCCTCCGGCAAAAGAGAGCTTAGACGCTCGCGCATCTCAGCCGCAGCTTTATTGGTAAAGGTGATGGCAAGGAGCTGCCACGGACGCACGCCCAGATCGGCAACCATGTGAGCGATGCGGAAGGTGAGCACGCGAGTCTTACCGGAACCGGCGCCGGCAAGCACCAGAAGCGGCCCCTCGGTAGTGAGCACGGCTTCGCGCTGGGCGGGATTAAGCGAATCGATATCGACAGCGTACGCCATGAATAGAACTCCATTCCAAACGGCGCGATGGCGCCAGACACATGAGCCGTACCAGTATAGCCGCCCGCACGGACACGCGGGGCAAGCAACCCTGCGACCATCAGGGGCTCACGAGCGGGCACCAATGTGACAAAAAGTCGACAGGTTTAATGTGTCACATTTTCACATCCCCTTCATATAACGCGCCCGCACAACAATACCGATTGTGGCGCGGGCGTTACGTTATTCCCTCCTCCCCGCAAAAGCGCGCACGCGGTCGCATAATGAGGGGCGAATAAACGAAGGAGAAAACCCAATGGCGCATCGCATCCTGTACTACATGGTGGACGGCTCGACGGCAAAGGCCCAGCAGATCCTGAAAGAATGGGGCGTAGACGATCAGATTGAGCTCATCGGGTGCGCGCATGAACCGCTTGTCGACCCCAGCCCCGCACAGATGGTTGGATGTGAGGGCTTTATTGGCGAATTCGGCCCTGTATCGGCAAAGACGGCAGACGCCATGGCGGACGCGGGCATTCGCATCGTCGCGAGCATGTCTATCGGAATCAATCACGTCGATGTGTCGGCCCTTGCACAGCACGGCATCATCACCACCAACTGCCCTGGCTACTGCCCCCTCGATGTCGCCCAGCACGCAGCAGGGCTCATGCTCGACCTCATGCGCAGCATCACCTTCTCCAACCGAGAAGTACTCGCCGGTGCCTGGGAGCCCACCGGAGGCTATACTGCGCACCGCACGCAGGGGCAAACAATCGGCCTCGTATTCTTTGGTAACATCGCCCGCGCCATGGCAAGCATCGTGCAGGCGCTTGGCATGAACGTCGTGGTATGGGCGCCTACCAAGACCCGCGAGGACCTTGCCCAAGCAGGTTGCACTAAAGCCGAAACTCTCGACGAGCTGCTCGCTGTCTCCGACGTGGTGAGCCTGCACTGCCCGCTTATTCCGCAAACCGAAAAACTCATTGGCACCCACGAGCTCGAGGTCATGAAGCCTAGCGCCTTCTTGATTAACACCGCCCGCGGCCCCGTCATCGACGAGGAAGCGCTGCTCGCCGCATTGGACGAAAACATCTCCAGCAACGGCACACGCGGCATCCGCGCTGCCGCTCTCGATGTCCTTGCCGATGAGACCGCTCCCAATCGCGCCCTTATCGAGCACCCCCGCTGCATCGTCACGCCGCATACTGCCTACTGCACCGAGGAGGCCAACGACACCTTGCGCCGCATGACGCTCAAAGCACAGGTCGACTATCTTGTTCGAGGCATCATGCCCGAACACGTCGTCGCGGCATAACAAAAGCGCCGCTCGGCCCAAGCCGAACGGCGCACCATCACCACAAGTAAAAAGCGTTATAGCCCCAGCACGGGGACAGCGACGAGGAAGTACGCAAGTACGACCACGCCCAAAACGATGCGGTAGACGCCAAAGGCCTTGAAGTCGTGACGCTTCACAAAGCCCATGAGCCATTTGATGGCCGCGAGGGAAACAACAAACGCAACCACGCAGCCCACGCCCAGAATCGCCGCCTCGGACGCGCCAAACGTACCGCCCTTGATAAAGAACTTGACGAGCTTGAGCGCGCTTGCACCAAACATGACGGGGATGGCCAAAAAGAACGTAAACTTGCTCGCCACCGCACGCGTGCAGCCCAAAAGCAAGCCGCCGATAATGGTCGAACCCGAGCGCGACGTGCCCGGCACCAGCGAGAGCACCTGGAACAAACCGATTCCCAAAGCAGTCTTCCAAGACAGATCATCCAGCGTGGCGATGGAGCCAAAGTCCCCGCCGTCATCCTCGCTCACAGAAGGCGTCGCAAAATGAGCGCCGGCAGGACGCGCGCCAGGCAGCACATCCAAGGTCTCGCGCGTGCGGGCACGGCGCATCTCGATAACGATGAAAGCGATACCATAGACGATCAGCGCGATGGCAACCACGGGAGCATTGTAAAAATGATCTTCCATCCAATCGTTCAATGGCAAGCCGATAACCGCCGCAGGAATGCATCCGAGCACGATCTTGCCCCAAAGCTTCCACGTGTCGCGACGCCCCTCCTTGCCCTTGCTGGGCGAAAACGGATTGAGCTCATGAAAAAACAGCACGCAGACAGCAAGGATTGCACCCAGCTGAATAACCACCAAAAACATGTTGAGAAATGTCTTGCTCACGTTGAGCTTGATAAACTCATCGACCAAGATCATGTGACCGGTAGACGAGATGGGCAGCCATTCCGTGATGCCCTCGACCAGACCCAGGAAGGCCGATTTAAGCAGTTCGATGATATCCAAAAGAAGCCTTTCGCCTGAGCTGCGGCCATGGTCCCGCAGCAACTCCGTGCACCATTATCCCACGCTACAGGCATGCTCGAAAAAAAGCAGCGTCATTTACAGAATTTAGAGGTACCGGGTGATTAAAGCCGGGTATAACCGCTGTAAGGCAACGCAGCCAAAGGAGCTGCAGAGCCATTGAGGAGGCAAACATGAACGAGGGTTATTCAAAAGTATTCGTCGCGCTCGACGGCACTGAACAGCAGGATTTTGTTCTCGCGCGCGCTATCAAGGTCGCCGCGAATAACAAAGCCAAGCTCATCATCGGCCATGTAATTGACTCGACAGCGCTCGAGTCCGCCGGTTCCTACCCCATTGATTTGGTAAACGGCCTTGAGGAGGCATTTAAGAACTCGATCGAAAAGCAGGTTGAGGAAGCCAAGGCAAACCCCGATATTCCCGAAGTCGAAGTCATCATTCGCGCCGGCCGCATTCGCGAGACCCTCAAAGACGAGATGCTCGACATTATTCAGCCCGATCTGGTGCTCTGCGGCGCTCGTGGCCTCTCTTCGATCAAGTACGCCCTGCTCGGCTCCATCTCCACGTTCCTGCTTAGGAACACCGAGTGCGACATCCTAGTTGTGAAGTAGCTCGACGCTCCGCCCAATCGCCATCAAACGCATTCGATAAAGCTCCGGTCACAAGACCGGGGCTTTATTTATGCGGGCGCCTAAAGGCAGGCATCCGCCGCCAAACCCGTCACCATGTCTACGACTCAAAATAGTGCATATGATTGGTTGGGAACGTGATCTCGACTTCAAAGAATTCCCTGTGCTCGGAGCGAGCCACGATTCCCAACCCCATTTTGTCGCATAGGCGCTTGACCAAATAGAGCCCAATACCAGTGGAGCGCTTGCCGTTTCTGCCGTTCTCGCCGGTAAAGCCGCGGTCAAACACACGGTTCAAATCTGCGGCAGGAACGCCGCGGCCGTTGTCGCGAACCACAAGCTTCACGCAATCATCGGTGCCCCCTGCGTTCGCACGAGTCGCCGCAAAGAGCAGCTGAGCGCCCTCGTCGCGGGCGTATTTCACACTGTTTTGAATGAGCTGCCCCAAGATGAACTCAACCCATTTTTCGTCGGCAAACACCTCGAGCTCAAGGCCGCGGCAAACGGGCGCCACATGGGCAGAAATCATCGCACGCGCGTTGCGCTTAAGTGCCGAAGAAACAATGGACTGCAAGGAGACATTTCGCACTACATAATCGCGGTCGAGCGATTCCGAGCGAGCGTAAAACAGCGCCTGTTCGATGTATCCCTCAACGCGGTCGACCTCCTCCGCCAGAGCATCGACCTTTTCGTGCACCTCCTGAGGCTGAACATTGTTCGCAAGGGCATCATCCAGGTTTTCGAGCATCAAATAGGCTGCAACCAGCGGCGTTTTCGCTTCGTGCACCCACGTTTCGACATACTCTCGGTAATTCGCAGTCTGGCGGCGATAGCCTGCGACCTCATCGTTTGCAGCCTTAGCGATAGCACAGATGACGTCATACACGGCCTCGCCCTCGGCATCCTCCGGATATTCCATCATCTCCATCGCCCAAGAGACGCTCTCGAGATGTTCCGCGCAGCGTTCGAGCCCGCGATAGAACTTCCGGTGACGAAGCCAGTCCGACACAGCGCCGATCAACGTGCCGGCAACTCCAATAAGAGCGACCAAGACCACGATCTGCACGTACACGCTCGTGGTGAGCAAAACGCTGCAGGCAAGCCCCGTAGCGAGCAGGGGCAGCAGCACCACAGCGCCATGCGACCTCAAATACCTGCCCATAAGCCGCTACACCGAATAGCCTTGGCCGCGATGCGTGGTCAGATACCCATGCACCCCAATCTTATCGAGCGTAGCGCGCAGGCGATTGATGTTAACCGTCAAGGTGTTGTCGTCGATAAACGTATCGGAATTCCAAAGGTCGCGCATGATGGCCTCGCGCGAGACAATCGTTCCCGCATGGCGCATAAGCAAACTCAAGATCCTCAGCTCGTTTTTGGTCAGCTCGACTTCCGAGCCCTCGTACAGCGCGCGAGAACGGGCAACATCGAGCTCAAGCCCATCATGTCGCAGCACAGTCTTTCCCTGCGCGGAGGAGCTGCGACGCAAAAGCGCTTGCATGCGCGCAATGAGAACACGCAGGCTATAGGGCTTGGGAATAAAGTCGTCGGCGCCAAGCGTCATGCTCATAACCTCGTCGACCTCCGTCGTGCGAGAGGTGAGCACGATAATGGGCACGTCCGAATGCGAGCGCAGTTCGCGACAGATAAACTGCCCGTCCGTCTGAGGTAGGCTCAAGTCGAGAAGCACAAGGTCGGGAGACGCCTCCAACACATCGTCGACCACATGGTCAAACGTCGTACAAGCAAGCGCCTCATAGCCGTTGCGCTCAAGCGCCAAGGCGAGCTCTGTGCGAATGGCGTCGTCATCTTCGACGATGTAGATCTTCGACATGGAAAAGCCCCTTTCGGTTGCCCTCCATTATGAACGAGACAAAGGCGATGCCACCGCATGTGGCAACAATGTAAGCAAGCATCCCGTTAGGAGAAGAGCTTTGATACGCCCGTGGCCAAGAACTCGGCAATAGAGCGGTCCTCTGCCGAATCTCCCTGCCCAGCGTCCTCCACAACCACGCCGTGCTCATCGGAGACAAGCACATGCGCACCGCCAAGGTCGTTTAGCGAAAGCACGATATCGTCCGCGGACCCAGGCGTCGCGCGCAACACGCGATAACCGCGCGTTGCCGCCAGCTGCTCAACCAGCGTCATGGAGCCACACAGGTGCTCGCCTTCCGCGGCAGCCACATAAAGCGTGCCCGACTTCACGCAGCAAAGCGCCTCCGGAGCCACACCCGTCTCAATTTGCTCGGCGTGAGCAAGCTCGGCACGCGCGCACAGTGCATCACGGGAAGTCGAGGCCAGGGGTTCGTAAGCGCCCACGGTCATGGCGGCGTTACCGTTTACGTCAATCACCAGCATGAGCACACCGTTGGGATCCGCATAGGTGCCCTCGGCAAGAGACCACTCCACGTGCTGCTTTGCCCAAGAAAGCATATTGGTGGTGAGGGGGCGACCCTGTACCATGCGCTGCGAAAGAGCACGGATATGCCTGTTGAGCAAAGGAACCTGCCTGTGCGCCATGCGCCAGCGGCATACAAGCGCGGGCTGATCGAGCTGAAAATCCGGTACAGCCTGCTGCGTCTCGCAGAACTCCCTGTAGGCACGAAGGTCCTCGGGATTGGAGAAAAGATCCTCGTCACGCACCGTCATGGCAGACACGGCTCCTTTTCATCTAAGCACGCGGGGCATGCGCCCCACCATTCCCGCAGGCTTCGAAAAAGCGCACGGGCCAAACTCTCGATAGCGAAAACGCCCCAGCAAAAGCAAGATGCAGCACGCTCATGCGGCAGGTTGCCCAGCTGGGACGCCTTTAGCAAAAGCCAAATCCCAACGCTCGAAAAAACAGCAGGATTCGGCAAAAACTCCTAGTGGCGGAAGTGACGAGCACCCGTGAACACCATAGCGATACCGTGGTCGTCACAAGCCTGGATGGACTCCTCGTCGCGCATCGAGCCACCGGGCTGGATAATCGCGGTCACGCCATGGGCCGCAAGCACGTCCACGTTGTCGCGGAACGGGAAGAACGCATCGCTCGCAGCAGCAAAGCCGCCCGCCTCAACGCCCATGCGCTTGCAGGTCTCCTCGGCGCGCTCGCACGCAAAGAGCGCAGAGTCGACGCGGTTGGGCTGGCCAGGTCCCATACCGATACCAGACTGATCCTTGGCGATCAAGATGGCGTTGGACTTAACGGTCTTCACCACGCGCCAAGCGAACAGGAGGTCGTCCATCTCCTTGTCCGTGGGCTTGCGAGTCGTGGGGAAGGTAAAGGTCGAGGGATCCTCGGAAACGGTGTCCACGGCCTGAACGAGCATACCGCCGTCAACGGTACGAGCCTCGAGGTGAGCGTGGCCATCGGAACCGCCGGTCTCCAACACGCGCAGGTTCTTGCGGCGGCTCAGACGCTCCAGAGCCTCGTCGGTAAAGGACGGGGCAATGAGCACCTCGACAAAAAGCTTGTCGCGATCGGCAAAGTGCTCCACAAGCTCAAGGGGAACCTCGCGGTTCAAGGCGATAATGCCGCCATAGGCGCTCTTGGGATCGCATGCAAAGGCGCGATCATAGGCCTCGGTCACCGTCTTGGCGACAGCAGAACCGCAGGGATTTTGATGCTTGAGGATGATGGCAGCAGGCTCATCAAACTCGCGCACGGCATTCCAAGCGGCATCGGCGTCGAGCAGGTTGTTATAGGAAAGCGGCTTGCCCTGGATCTGCTTGGCGCCAACGAGCGGATTTGCCGAAGAGGCGAAGTTGCCAAACTCATCGGCAAAGCGATAGACGGCAGCGGCCTGATGCGGGTTCTCGCCATAGCGAAGGTCCTCGACCTTCTCGAGATGCAGATCGATTGCCGCAGGCGGAACAAAAGCAGCAGAGGCGGGAGCCTCGGGGGCCTCCTCTGCCAAGTAGCTGTTGAGCCACGTGGAGATAGCGGTATCGTAGGCGGCGGTACGCGTATAGGTCTTGGCGGCCAGACGACGACGCGTGCCCAAGGTGGTTGCGCCCTTGTGGCGATGCATCTCGTCGAGAACCATCGCGTAATCGGAAGGATCGCACACCACGGTCACCGAGTCGTTGTTCTTGGCGGCAGAGCGCAGCATGGAAGGGCCACCGATATCGATATGCTCGATGGCGTCGGCAAAGGTCACATCGGGAGAGGCAACGGTCTTCTCAAACTCGTACAGGTTAACCGCCACGAGGTCGATCATCTTGATATCGTGCTCGCTGGCCTGAGCCATGTGCTCCTCGGAGTCACGACGGCACAGCAGGGCGCCGTGCACCTTGGGGTGCAACGTCTTCACGCGACCATCCATCATCTCGGGGTAGCCGGTAAACTCCTCAATCGGGGTAACGGGAACGCCCGCAGCCTCAATCGCCTTGGCGGTTCCGCCCGTCGAGATAATCTCAACGCCAAAATCGTCAACCAGTGCTCGTGCGAAATCGACGACGCCGGTCTTATCGGTGACCGAGATAAGCGCGCGCCCGATCTTCACATCAGCGGCCATGCCTTCCTCCTTGTCGCGAAAGGGGCCTTGATACCGCAAAAGTTGCGGTATCGACCCCCTCTTCCACATACATCACTAATGTAGCGCATCGACACGCCAACTCGCAGGCGATACGCATGTTATTTGAAGAAAATACCGAGAGGCGATGGCGCTTTCGCGTAGAAATGACGCAGTTGACGTGTGAACATGAAGGCACCATATTCCGCGCCCCAAACGGTGGTATTAAATCTGCCGAGAGAAAGGTGCGCTGCGTGTCGACCGTGCTGTACAGACCATTTGAAGATGAAGATTTCGAACCGCTTGTCGAGATCGTCCGTACGCTATGGCACGACGACGATGACGTCCCCGACGCTGCCTTTGGCACCCTCGAGGCGACATGCAATCTTGCGCATTGCCTCTCGGTATCCACTTTCTCACAGGTAGCCCTTATCGACGGTGCGCCGCGCGGCATCATCCTCGCCCGCTCGGAAAACGACTACAATCAAGATCTATCCCGTTGGGCAACCATCGAAGCAAAATCGGCCTACGCCATGGATTCCTACGACGCCAAAGCCGCCCACACGTTCCAAACGTGGTACGACGGCATGCGCAAAGTAGACGAGCGCCTCTTGGCATCGAGCGGCCTTACACTCGACAATGAAATCACGCTGCTCGTTGTAGACCCCTCGGCACAGGGGCTCGGAATCGGAACGGTGCTGTTTGACGCCGTATCTTCGTACTACGCCGCACTCGGCGATCTTAAGGCGTATCTGTATACCGACAGCGATTGCAGATGGTCGTTCTACGAGTTCCGCGGCATGAAGCGTTTAGGGAGATACAAATCGACACGCGAAGAGCGCAGTCTGCTTCCGCGAGAGATGTATCTTTACGGTTTAGACCTCAGTGCCTAACCTGCGAGGAATTGGACGTCTTGAGGGCAGCTTGACGCCCAACGCGCCCGCAGGGGAAAACACATAGGCGGTACGGACACACGCCCGTGCCTGGACGCGATCGCAACTCTCTCCGCGGTCGTGTCCAGATATGAAAGGGTCCGACGGAAACATTCCGTCGGACCCTTTTGCACTATCGAAACTCGCAGGTTAAAACGTGCCGCCGCCTCCGCCGCCGCAGCCGCCTCCTCCGCCGCCGGAAAAGCCACCGCCACTGCCACCGCCGGAGCTGGACTCCGAAGCTGCCACCGCGGACACGGAGTCGCGGTAAACCCCGCCAATCGAATCGGTGGGTGCGTCGAGTGCAGGATCGCTGTAGCACCACCAGTACACGGGGTAGTAATCGTAGAAGCCCTCGGCGTTACGGACCGCAGGCGGCACGGCGTCGGCGAGCTCACGCAGGGTCTTCTTGGAGACGCCCAGGGCCACGCCCATCACCATGAGCTTGTTCCACAAGACAAGGTCACCCGGCACGGCCTCGCCCAGGCGGGTGAAGTCCTCGAGCCACCTCTTAAGCGCGCGGCATTTGTTTTCCAAGTCGGCGCCCTCTTGCGTTAGGCGACGGAAGGTCAAACCCAACAGAATGGCAATCACCGAGCAGACAACGGAGACGCCAAACGCAATGATGTTAGGCACGGGAGCATCCAAGAAGAACATCTGGAGAAGTCCTCCTCCGATGACAAACGTGCCACCAATAATCGTGAGCACCGCAGCCGCCGTGCCGTCGGAAGCAACGAGATTCCTGGATTCCATAGCGCCCGTGACGCTGTGCGTGTAGTTATCAAGCCTCCTGGAATACGTACCCGTATGCTTTCTGGCATATTGCTTGAACGACTGGAATGTGCGCGAAAGAGTAGTTCCCTGGCGCTCGACGCCCAAGAAATACAGTTCGAGCACAGCGCGATCGATTCCGCTCTTCGCCCTCGTAAAGCCACCATTATCCATTGAAATGCAGTAGTCGCTTGCAGCTTTTTGACCGGGCGTAGCAACACTTTGCAGCTTGATCAAACGATCGTCCGTAAGCTTCATAAGCGTGGCAACAAAAGCCCGGTCGGGCACCGTGCCTTTGTTCATAAACGTCGCGAGCACGGCAGGGTGGTCGTCGCTTGGAACATCACGGAAATACGCCTCGTTAAACGTGGGGACGGGGCGCTTGAAGCGCAGCTTCTGTATCACCGTCACCGCCAGCAGCGCCACGGAAACAACAACCGTCAATGCCGCCAGGCCATAAGAGAGAAGCCGGGCGCGTTCACGACGAGCATTCGCCTCTTCGGCCCACTGCTTTTCCTCGTCCAAAATATCTGGAAGGCGTTCTTCGTCCGATCGAGAACTCAGCGGCATGATGGGCACCCAAGACGCGGGGAACGCGATGCGCGCCTCGGCAAACTCGCCTGCCCTCACGCAAGGAACATCGTAGTCGACCTCGCCGTCCTCGTCGTCGGGTGTGACTGTCGCCGTTAGCGGGCCATGGCCCCAGGCACGCAGAGTATCGCCTACAGTAGCAGGGTTTTGCTGCACCAGGGAGGCGTCAAACGAAACGTTAAGCGTCACGTCGTTCGAGTCTTCCCCCCATCCGTCGCCCACGAACTTCCAGTAGAGCTCGGCGGTATCCTGCCAAAGCATGACCGCGCCGCTCATCGTGTAGGAGATCTCGACATCTGCACTCGAGCCATCGGACGAAGGCATAAAGATCTTCAAAGTCACAGACGAGCCGCTGGTATCTACGGTATAGACGCCGTAATCCCCCGAGGAGGCATAATCCGCCTCTTGGAATTCATCTCCATCGACAGAAACGCCGTTGATGCTCAGGGTCACGTTCTCGCCCTGTTGATTTTGTCCGAGCGGGATCTCCCAGTACACGCCGTTAACATCGTCGGTGAACTCGAAAGTTCGCTCTTCGCTCACCTGCAGGGAGCCATCGGACGCCACATGCGCCCGCATATCCACCTGCGATGTCTGGTAGGTGCTCGCATAAGCTGCAGCAGGAATCAAAGACGCCACCAGCACCAGGGCCAAGGCGGTAATTGCGCGAAAACGGGTACGCATGGCACATCCTTACGTCGGTGGTATCCGTGGCCCTATTGTAGTCGTGCAGGGACGTTTCGCACGCGTGCGCGTCCACATTCGATGTTGGTGCTCCCCAACAAGGCAGGCATATCAGCCCTTCGCATCATCCGTCAAGACGCTCCCATCGCTCACCGGCGAAACGTAACCGGCGTCAAACGTCACCACACAGGGGACACCGGGGCATTTTTCGCCCACGAGCGCACTCACACGAGAAAGAAGCTCATCGTCATCCATATCAAAATCGGTAGGACGTACCAGGTCGAACGCCACAAAACCTCGCTTCTGGCGCACATCGTGAACCGAAAGCCGCGGGTCGATATCCCTCACGCGCTCATTAAGCCACGAGCGCAAGTCAAGGCCATCGGGAGCATCGGTCACAACAGGATCGCAGTGCAACGTTATCTCGACCCCCAACTCTCGCTGGATGTCGTGCTCGATGGTGTCGAGCACCTCATGGTTGGCAAAGGCGTCGCGCTCGCCCGGCATCTCGACATGCGCGCTTGCGAACTGACGGCCCGGGCCGTAATCGTGCACCATAAGGTCATGCGTGCCCAGGACCCCGGGATACGACATGATCTTGGTGTGGATGCGCTCAACAAGTCCCTCGTCTGGAGCCTGGCCCAAAAGAGGGCTCGCCGCGTCGCGCACCAAATCGACGCCACCGGCACACACAAAAAGGCCCACGCCCAAACCTGCCCAGCCATCAAAGTCGATACCCGTGGCACGGGAGATGAGCACAGCCGCCAAGACCGCACCAGAGGCGATCACGTCATTTCGGGAGTCGACGGCAGTAGCGAGAAGCGTCCCCGAATCGATGCGATGCCCCAGGCGCCTATTGAATAGGGCCATCCACGTTTTGACCACCATAGAAAGAATGAGCACCGCCATCGAAGCCACGCCGTATTCGGTAAACGACGGATGGAGCAGCTTATTCACCGATTCGGTAACCAAGTTAAGACCCACGGAGCACACGATCACGGCCACGCTGAGGCCCGCTAGGTACTCAAAGCGTCCATGCCCATACGGATGGCCCGCGTCGGCAGGACGTGCCGCCAGGCGAAAGCCCAGCAAGCTCACAATATTGCTCGAAGCGTCGGATACGTTGTTGACGGCGTCGGCAACAAGCGACACGGAACCCGTAAGCAGTCCAACGATGCCCTTGCTCACGCACAACACGATATTGCAGCAAATGCAGATGATGCCTGCGGCCAGTCCGGCACGGGTACGCACCGAAGCGTCCAAAGGCTCACCTTCCGGCTGCGCCACCAAACGACGTATCAGCCAGTTTATCATCGCGCACGCACCTCCATGTAACATTGAGAGCACAGTATACCCACACGCGCTGCCGCGTTTTCGTCCAGATTGCAATGAAATCCAAACTCAGCATCGAGACATCAAATGACGTCGAGCAAGCGCAGACGCACTCCAACCTCTATACTGAGCGACATGGAATTCAACGAAGAACATATCGATAGCGCAAACGGCCCGCGCGACGCCTGCGTCGTGGGACGCTTTGCGCCGTCGCCTTCCGGTCGCATGCATCTGGGCAATATCTTCTCTGCCCTTATGGCATGGCTTTCCGTGCGAAGCCAGGGCGGGCGCATGGTCCTGCGCATCGAGGACCTCGATACGCGCTGCCACAATCCCCTGTGGTCCGATCTTTTTATCGAAGACCTTCGCTGGCTTGGCCTGGACTGGGACGAAGGTCCCTTCTATCAACAAGACCGTACGAACCTTTACGAAGACGCCCTCAAGAAGCTCGTCGCGTCCGGTCTCACGTATCCCTGCTTTTGCACGAGGGCAGAGCTACACGCGGCAAGCGCTCCACATGCGAGCGATGGTACCCCCATCTACGCGGGCACGTGCCGCCGCCTCTCGCCTGCAGAGGTGGCGCAGCGCACAGCCGTACGGCTGCCGGCAACGCGCCTGCGCGTGCCGGAAGCCAACAGTCCTTTCGATACTGTTGAATTTGTAGACGGTGTTTACGGCGAACAGCGCGAGTCGCTCTCCTCGGAATGCGGTGACTTTTTGATTCGGCGCAGCGATGGAATCTTCGCCTATCAGCTTGCGGTCGTAGTTGACGACGCCGCCATGGGCGTCACAGAAGTTGTGCGCGGAAACGACCTGCTCTCATCCACGCCGCGCCAGATGTATTTGCAGAATCTGCTGGGATATCCTCATCCGCATTATGCTCACGTGCCGCTGCTCGTTGCTGCCGATGGGCGTCGCCTTTCCAAGCGCGATCACGATTGCGGTATGGACGAGCTTCGCGAACGATTTGGCTCGCCCGAAGCACTTTTGGGATACATCGCGCATCTCGCCGGCATCGCCCCAGACGCCAAGCCGCGCAGCGCAGCAGAACTGGTCGAGCTGTTCTCCTGGGACGCTATCCGAGCACATCGCGACGATATCGTCATCGCGCCGTAGCAAGCGAGCGCGTTGCCTCAGCTCCGCACTCTCTCGGGTTCGAATCCCCGGGCTCCTTCAAAACGGAAAAAGGACGCCCGGGTGGACGTCCTTTCCAAGTCAAACTGGCGGAGAGCTGGGGATTCCGGCATGCGTGCGCATGCCGCACCGCTGCGGCGCTTGCGCGCCTTGCGTGCTGCGCTGGACAACGCTTACGCGTTGCCTCAGCTCCGCACTCTCTCGGGTTCGAATCCCCGGGCTCCTTCAAAACGGAAAAAGGACGCCCGGGTGGACGTCCTTTCCAAGTCAAACTGGCGGAGAGCTGGGGATTCGAACCCCAGATGCCCTTTTGGGGCATACTCGCTTAGCAGGCGAGCACCTTCGGCCTCTCGGTCAGCTCTCCGTAACAGCCGTAATATCATACCCTACTCGGCCCCAACAGTACAAGAAAAGAAATGCAAGTCTTCAGAATTCCCCTGCAGATACACAGCGACGCCATGCTCAATCTACCGCAAAGACCTGCTCAGCACGCTTAAATCGTCGCTGCCGCGTGCATGCCACATCTGATAGACGCAGCGCGTTCCCAAGAAGAAAAAGCCATTATCGACCAGCAGAACCGCCAGATCGGCAATGGAATTCGAAACTTCCTCTGTGGGCGGCAAGGCAATTCCCGCCCGTTCGACGGTAGCAACCGCATCTTCAAACGAAGGCGACTCCGAGACTTCCATCTCGGCCATAAGCGCCCGCATTTCCTCCTGCGCCGTAGGTTCAATCTCCTCGCCGCGCGGAATCAGCCGATAACATGCAAGCGCCATCTGTCTATCGCCCAAGTTCCAATAGGCAAACGCTATACGATAGAACAGGTAGCCGATGGAGGCGCGATCATGCGCAAGGCGCGCCGCATGCTTTCCCACCTCGACAACCTCATCAAAACGCTCTAACTGGGCAAGAACGTTGATGAGCGAAAAATGCGCTTGCATGGAGGACTTCGCCATATCGTAAAGCTTGCGCGCCTGCGGCAGCAAAGCTTCTAAATCGCCTGCCTGCGTATAGAGATTGCACAGCTCATACTGGGCAAAGTAAAGGGCATCCGGCACGCGCAAAACACGGATGTCGCCGTCGTCCTCCGTGAGGGGAAGCAGCAAACGCGCAAGGTAATTCTCACAGAATTGAGATTCAATCGGACCCGTTGCCGCAAGCTCTTCCAGCGCACATGTTGCCTCGAGTTCATCGACGAGCTTGGCAAAACCCTTTGCCGCCGCAGCGGGATCGGTATGCACAAGCTCCCGGAGCTCCACCACCCGCTTGACGTGAGGGTCTTCGGAGTCCTCCATCACCTCAAGCTCCGCAGCGGTATCTGCCAAAAGCAGCGACCGCAACGATTCTGGCAGCACGCGCATATCGTTTGCCGGCACCACCTTACGCCGGTCAACCGCGGGCCAAGCCTCCTCACCGGCATATATCGAGTCTTCAAGCGCCTTGAGACATGGAGCGCCCCCAAACGACCCGGCATCGAGCCGCTTGGCGACTTCACGCCACTTGGCCATATATGCCGAGCGCGTGAACTCGTAGATGCATACCGGGAGCCTCTCCTCGGGCCGTTCGTCTTCGAACAATGGATCGACCTGTACAAGGCAGCGCTCGATATTGAGCCCTGCCGCAAAACAGGCCGCCGCCAACGTAAGGACCACGCGCGACAGAAGTTCCGCGCGCAGCGCTCGAATTTCGCCCTCATCATATTTGGCCCACCCGCCCGCGAGCTCATCATAGAACGAGCGGGGCATGGCGGCTGCATGAACTGCACGCGCATGGCGCCGCGAGACACATCGACATCGAATCGATAGTCGAGACGCGTGATGACGTTAATCCCCTCCGCAAGACGCGCAAATCGCGTGCGAACATCCCATTCGCCCCCAGGCGTGCATTGGATCGTTCCCGGCATCGCCCATGGATTTGGCTCCGAAAGCTGCTCCAACAGCTGCGCGACCTGTCCCGTCGTCTCGTCGAAGATGCGACGGTCGATCCTCGAGCAGTCTTCTTCACTTGGAGACATGGAGGTGGGCGCCATGCCCGCCCCCATGCGATCAAGTATGCGAGAGAGGCGATTCAGAACCGTCTCAACAGAAAGCACTGTCTCCACTTCATGATGCGACAACCCCGAACGATCGAAGTTGACAAAGAAGCTGCGTGTGCGCTCAATGCGCGCGAGCGTAAGCGTCGTTTTAACCGAGCAGGTGCGCAAGCAGGGAAGATCCACCTCGCTCATCAAGCGCTTTGCATACAGCTCCAGACCGCAGGGATTTTGATTGCTCTCGATGCGATACAGCAGTGCGTCGATGGCGTCCGGAAGCGAGGCGGATGCAAAGCCGCAAAACAGCTCGACAGGCTCATCAAGCGCATGCATCTCGATACCAAAACGTTCATGTTCGGCATTCGGGCTTCCAGAGGAAATGGCACCGGTTCCCGCTGCGCCAAAGACGCAGTAGCGCAGATAAAGCGACGCCAGGAAGTCACCGTAGCGAAGACTGCGTTTCGAATTCCAGGTGGGCTCGTCGGCATTCTCGCGCATCGTGCCCTCCACAGCACCCTTGAAGTGCGAAATACAACGCAAGCGCCCATGTTCATCAAGCACGCTAATCGATCCCGACCCTGCATCGGGGCTCTTGCGAATCACCAGATCGGGAACATCCGGAAGCGCCGCATCCTTCACCGGAGCACACGTACGGTACACTTCGCCGGACATGTTGACATAGCCCAAAATCTCGACCTGCGATCGTCCGACAAACCGGACAACATAGCAGGCCTCCTGAGCATCCTTGCCAAACGCGCCGGAAATCGTGCCGTACGTTTCGTCGTCGAGCTGCTCGGGCATGTGCGTGAAGCGTTTTTTGCCCGCCAGTAGGCCCAGTTTATAACGAGCTGCCTGCATTGCCTCGTCCTTCTTGTTTAAGCCACCGGTAACGTGCTGGCAGCGAGATGTTCCGCATCCATCATACGTTCGATGCTAAGCCTCGGACCCAGGACGTCCGGCAGTCGGTGGCTTTGGGCACGGGGGACGGGACCGCCCGCTTCAGAGGCAACATAAATGCATAAAACGGTAGTCGATTTGAATAAAAAACAGGCAAATCGAGCCACTTTGGCATTTCCTGCAAACCGGACCGTCCATTTTGGTGGAAAAATCAAAATATGTACGATTCGGGAAAACGTTTTTAAGCAAACGAAGGCCCACCCGGCCTCATGACGAACCACGAACGTCGCTCATGGCCGTCATGAAGACCCTAGGATTCATTCTGAGGGCTATACATGCCTAAAACAGACAGGCTTATCGTACATATTTTGATTTTTCCACCACTTCAGGGAACTCACCCCAGGAAATCTGGAACCGGTCCTGCGCTCCAAATCGCACTCAAGCTGCCGAAAGCATAGGATCAAGGACCAGTGCCGCCAAGCACTTCGCAGGCGGGGCGAAACATCGCGATAAAAGAAAAGCCCCCATTGCTGGGGGCCTAACATTCGGTTGGTGCGGCATATAGGATTCGAACCTATGACCTTTTGATTCGTAGTCAAACGCTCTATCCAGCTGAGCTAATGCCGCAGCGCGCTATTTATAATGCCATCGCCCCTAGGTCGCGTCAAGAAAAACTTTTCTAAAAGTCAAAAAATTTTTTGCTTCACGCATGCAAAACAGCTAAAGCGCAGGTAAATAAGGCATCTGATCAAAATGCGCTCCCCGATTGATTTCGCATCGCACCCTCATTTTCACAAATGGGACGTTTGTGACGCTTTGCGCGATGCATTCGGGACCCAAGGCGCTTCCAAAATAACCTCCGGCCGATAGCCTCATAAGTGAGAAGGACCCGTCGCAGCACCCGTTGATCCACTCAACGGCCCATGGGTCGAAATGAAATGCACATGGAAGGACGAGAACCTATGAAGATCTCCAAGAAGCTACTGGCGGTGTGTGTCGCAGCTCTCACCCTAAGTATGGCCTTGATGGGCTGCAACAGCGGCACGAGCTCTTCCGGTGGCGGAAGCGCCCCCACAGGAGCCGCCGAAGAAAAGGAATCCAACAAGCCTGCCGATGACCGCGTCGACTTTACGTGGTTCAAGGCCTCTGTGCCCGAGGGCTATGACATCTGGTCCGATACCGGTGACGGCGGCTTTGTTGGCAGTATCTGCTTCAAGAATGTCGAAGAGAGCGACAAGTCCATCTCCTTTGACGTCGAATCCGACGACGCTGAGACACTCGTTGCCGATGAAACCGACAGCGACGGCTATACCGCCGGCGAAGACATCACTATTGGCAAGTACACCTGGAAAACTGTCAACTTCACCTGGAACGATACCCCGAGCGTCGAGTTGATCGCCGAGATTCCCGACACCGGCCAAAGCGTTGTCATCTACCTGTTCATGACGACCCCCGACGACCCTGCCGTCAAGGCATTCCTCGAGTCCCTCGAGTTCCCTGAGAACCTCGAAGAGGCACATAACGAAGCCAAGAACATCAGCATTGCAGACCTGTGCAAGGAAAACGGTCTCACTGAGTACAAGCCGGGAAAGTAACCCGTAGTTCATGTGGGTAAGGCAGACGTTGCTCCACACAACAATCTGCAGGATAAGCGGAGAGGGACGAGCAAGAAAGGACGAGGACCTATGAAGATCACCAAGAAGCTATTAGCGGCGTGCGTTGCGGCTCTTGCCCTGAGCATGGCCCTCATGGGCTGCAACGGCGACAACACTGCCAAGCCCGCCGGCAGCGCCGCTGGCAGCGCCTCCAAACAGACGACCGAAAAGAAAGAGTCTAAAAAGCCTGCCGACGACCGCATCGACTTTACGTGGTTCAAGGCCTACGCGCCCGAGGGCTACGACGTATGGGCGCGCAGCGGAAGCGATGGCAACGTGTCCGAAATCCTCTTCAACGGCATTGAGGACAGCAACAAAGTCATCTCCTTTGGCGTAAGCTCCACGAAGGACGCCGAGACGGTTGTCACCAACGACTCGGCCCGCGATGGCTACGAGCGCGGAGAAGACGTAACCATCGGCCGGTATACCTGGAAGACCGTCAACTTCACGTGGCATAAGACGCCGAGTATGCACCTCGCGACCGATATTCCCAACTCCGGAAGAAGCGTCGAGATCACCCTTTTCATGGCGACCCCCGACGATCCCGCCGTCAAGGCATTCCTTGAGTCCATTGAGTTCTGCGAAGAAGATCTTGAGGAAAAGAAGCTTGAGGCCAAGGACATTAGCATCAAGGACCTCTGCGAGGAGAATGGACTTGTTATCTCCGGAACGAGAAAGTAGCGTCACATCCAACATGACACCGCACGCAGAGTAGCCCGCAGGGCAACCTGGGCGCGTGAGCAGGGCCCGATTCCCGCCTCCCCCGGGAATCGGGCTTCTTTTTTGCTTATGTCCCGCACTTCCCGTCTTATAGGACAGAAAGTGCGCCCGATTCAGGGCCTCCCGCACGGATGGGCAGCCTTTCTCGCTGCTAAAACTTCCGTCGGAACGCGCGGCAGATAAAAGCGGCGAAGCCCCATGGGACTCCGCCGCTCATCAGGCGATATATTTGCAAGAAGCCTTATGCCTCAGGCACGATCTTCTCCATGCCGCCCATGTAGGGACGCAGCACCTCGGGAATGGTAATCGTGCCGTCCTCATTCTGGTAGTTCTCCAGAATGGCTGCCATAGTGCGGCCAGCTGGCAGACCGGAGCCGTTCAGCGTATGCAGGTAGCGCGAACCCTTGAAGTTGGCGGGGTCGCGATACTTGATGTTGGCGCGGCGTGCCTGGAAGTCACCGCAGTTGGAGCAGGACGAAATCTCCTTGTACGCGTTGTAGCTGGGCAGCCAAACCTCGATGTCATAGGTCTGACGAGCCGAGAAACCCAAGTCGCCCGTGCACAGGCTGATCACGCGATACGGAAGGCCCAGCTGCTGCAGCAGATACTCAGCCTCGGCGGTCATGCTCTCAAGCTCCTCGTCAGACTGCTCCGGAGTTGCAAACTTGACCATCTCGACCTTGTCGAACTCATGCTGGCGAATGATGCCGCGGGTATCGCGACCAGCAGAGCCGGCCTCCTCGCGGAAGCACGGGGTGAAAGCGGTATAGCGGCGCGGCAGCGTGTCGGCGTCGAGCACCTCGCCGGCGTGCAGGTTGGTAAGCACAACCTCGGCGGTGGGGATCAAGAAGTTGTCGCCCGACACGTGATAGGCGTCATCCTCGAACTTGGGCAGCTGACCCGTGCCGAACATGGTCTGGCGCTTAACGACGATGGGCGGCCACCACTCTTTGAAGCCACGGCTCGTGTGCGTGTCCACAAAGAAGTTGATAAGCGCACGCTCAAGACGGGCACCAGCGCCACCAAGAACGGTAAAACGGCTACCAGAGAGCTTATTGCCGCGATCGAAATCAAGGATGTTGAGGTCGGTACCCAAGTCCCAGTGAGCCTTGAACTCGAAATCGAACTCACGCGGGGTGCCCCAGCGGCGGCGCTCGATGTTCTCATCCTCATCCTTGCCGTACGGGGTGGCCTCACACGGGACGTTGGGCAGATGGGCCATGAAATCGGTCAGATCGGCCTCAATCTGAGTACGACGCTCGGCAAGACCGTCGATTTTCTCGTTGACCTCGCGCACGGCCTCCTTGGCGGCCTCGGCCTCGTCCTTCTTGCCCTCCTTCATCAGGGCGCCGATCTTCTTGGACTCGGCGTTGCGCGTAGCCTGGAGCTCCTCAACTTCGACAATGACCTGACGACGCTCATCATCCATCTCAAAGAACTTCTGACGATCCCACGAAGTCTGGCGATTGGCCATGGCCTCGTCGATAGCGTCGGGATTCTCTCGAACGAATTTGATATCGAGCATGCTTCCTCCGTTGTACCGCGCCGGCGCCGTGCCGGCACCGCGATGTGTATTCAGGTTGGCAATATACCATTTCTCTCGCAAGTATATACTTATGGGCAGTTTGACTTGACCCCCAGAAGGTGAGATGGCTGGATGGACACGTTTTTTTCCTTTTTGTTTGGCACGCGTGAAGGCGTGGGCATTCTCTTTGTTGTCGGCATCCTCGTCATCGGACTGGTTGCTTTTATTCTCGAGAAACGCACGAGCAAGATGTATGTAGACCGCGGGCCCAGCGATGATGACGACTGGGATCTCTAAACACAGCCCGCAACAACCAGCACTCCATTGTTAAGGTCTGACGCCCCTGGCATCAGACCTTTTTGCTAGCAATCACAGCCCATTGCCTTGTGCCGCCCACGGTATACTAAACCCTAAGGCCATTCGACCTTGGAGTACGCCATGAGCAGACACCACGACTCTAATATCGACCCGTTTAACGCCGGCGAGCCTATAATGCCGGAAGACACGCAGCCAAGCGATTTCTTGGGTGACGCATGTTCCTTTGCCGATAAAGACTACTCCGCGCCGCGAAAGCGCCCCGATGCCTACCGCGCGCCCACCGACAACAGCTCCAGCGCCACCCCCAAAAGAACCCATCGCGCATGGAAAGCAGCTTTCAAGACACGCGACGGCAAGACGAATCAAAAGTCTCGGGCATCCAACCACACCAAGAGCAGCTCCCCTAAGACAACCGGTCGCCGCAGCAAGCTCGCTATCTTTATCCTCATCGTCTTCATCCTCGTAGTTGCCGGAAACCTTCTCGACAGCACCCTCTTCGACGAAAGCCCATTCGCGTCATTTGAGGAAACCTTCTCCACGCATGACGACGATACGTTTGATCATCCCCGAGCGAGGCAGCTGGATCCATCGGAACTGGATGAGGAAGAAAGCACCGTTTACGATGTTACCCGCCAAACTCTCTCCGCCTTACAAGACAACGAGGATGTACGCGAGCGCATCTGCAACAATCTCTCGCAGGAGCTTAAAAACTCCTATGGATACGATGTCGAGGACCTCGGCATCGATCCGACGATTTACGCCAATAAGCTGCTAGGCAACTTTACGTATCAAATTGAAAGCGTATATGCGTTTACCAACAACGAAGATCCCGCCGACAACCGTGGTACCGCCTTTTTCGATTACTTTGTTCCAAGCGCCTATGATTTTGACGAGACCTTCCACGAAGAGCTTAGCGAGTATCTCTATGACGAGGGACTGGGCAGCGCTCACGGCCAGCTGACTGATGCCCAAAAAGAGCGCGTGCGCGAAATATACAACGACGCGCTGAACGAAATCGAAAATGACGATACCGAATCCTCTTACGGTTCGCTCGAATTTAGCTACGACGGCGCTTCGAATACATTCAGCCTTAAAGAACAGAGCTTTAACGAGCTTGTCGACTCTGCCTTCCAGCTCTTTTAGGAATCCTTGCAGTGCGTTTAGCAAGCAATGATGTGTCGTTCTGGCTTGCGCCTTCGCTTCGCGAATCCGCGGCCACGCGGCCGGTTGCCGCCGCCCGCTCGCACGCTCGGCTACGGGCAGGCCGCAGGCCTGTTTGCTTCACGCCTCGCGACCTCATCGGTTCAAGTCCGTGCACTGGCCCTAACAAAAAAGGCCTCCATTGCTGGAAGCCTTAATCATTTGATGGTGCGGGCGAAAGGACTTGAACCTTCACGAGCCGAAGCCCATAGGCACCTGAAGCCTACGCGTCTGCCAATTCCGCCACGCCCGCGTGCTGTTAAATAATACTCGAGCGGGACAATCGATTCAAGCTCTTTTTTTAATTTCTTTCGAACCGTTCGACCCGGATGCCAAAAGTTGCCTACTTGCCCTGAGAAAGATGAATGGCAAAGCCGCCGATCTGGTCCTTGAGATAAATCAAGAACGTCGAACCATCCTCGTTAAGCACGCGGGATTCCTCGATAAACTCTACGTCGCGTTCACGCAGCCACGCCTCGGCAGCTGCCGTATCGTTTACCGCAAGGCCGATATGGCCGTGCTCGCCGCGTCCATTCTGCTTCATTGTCTCGACCAGCGTGTCCGAGAAAAACGAAATGGGCGTCTCACGCGGGGTCAAACCCAGCAAAAGTTCAAACTGCTTGGCAATACGCTGCGCCTCGTCCGGATCCTTTGCATTGATCCCCACGTGCGCTACGTGCATGTTAAAGAGCTCTACCGGATTACCCTCACCCATCGTTGCCATACTCGATTCTCCCATCTGCGCTCGCACGCGTTGCCTACAAATAAAGCCGCACCAAGCGGCGCGGCTTTAATCTTACGTCAGTTGTAGCGCCATGCGGCATATAAGGGACCAAAAGCCCGCAGAGTTCTAGCGTCCCTGTTTACGAGCGATAACACGAATATTCTCGGGATCGACGCGCTCCTCGGTGGCAAGCAGAAAATCCTTGAGCTCCATTGCGGAGTTGCCGTCCTGGTCAACGCTATCCTCGGTGTCAATAAAATAACGCGCATGAGCCCCGCGACCGCTCCCTGCGTCGTTCTTCTCGGCAATACGCAAGTACAGATGGCCGCTGTTGCCTGCAGAGCGAAGCGAACATTGCTCGAGCCTGTCCAGCGCAAAAACCTTTTTCTGACCAAACGATTCAAAGCTGATGCTCGTAGCATCAAGCTCGATCACGCGCGGATACGCATGGGCCACAAACGTGTTAAGCAGCGTATAGGCGCACACAACAAGCGCCAGGATGGCAATAGGCGCAAAGAAGCCGATAACCACACAGTAAATGGCGACGCATGCAAAAAAGATGCATGAATATGCGGGGATCAACACGTCAGAACGGTAGCTGCGAGCGTCATAGGTGTACGTCCTCTTCTCCTCGGGAGGCACACCCGCAGCGACGCCAACCTTGAGCACCTTGGGCACAGAAGCGGTCTCGATCTTTTTTTCGGCTTTCTTCGCCATCGTCAAAACTCCTCTAGCGCGCTTGCGTGGGCATTCCAGCATGCGGCGCGACGTCTCGATAAAAGATTGGGGCCCACGAAACTCGTCGTGGGCCCCAAATGATGCTAGCTCATATGCGTCTTGAGCATAGAGGTTGGTGCATTACGCCTGCTCGGCGTGCAGCTCCTTGGCCTCCTTGAGGATGCGCATACGGTTCCAGACAGCCATGGCAATAGCAACAACAGCCGGGACGACCAGGCCGATGCCGTCGCCAAGCTGGCCAAGGCGAGTGATGACCCAGGTGAGCGGGTTAGCGCCATCGCAGATGGAGGAGATGGCAGCAGCGCCACCCATGTCGAAGTTCACGTTTGCAGCAGCAGAGGTGATGAGCGGGGCCAGGTCGGTGGCGATGTAGAAACCAACAGCCAGGACGATGATACCGACGATCAGACCACGGAAGCCGTTCTCATGAACGATCGGGGTGATGAGCACGAGCATGTAGGGGATGCAGGCGAGGTCGGCCAGAGGCACAACCTGGTTGCCCGGGAGAATGAAGGCCAGGAAGATGGAGACCGGCACGAGGATGAGCGCCATGGTCAGGGTCACGGGGTGACCAGTACCAACAGCGGAGTCAAGGCCGATGTAGATCTTGCCGCGGTTCTGGAAGTGCTTCTGGATGAAGCTAGAAGCAGCGTCGGAGACGGGCATGAGGCCTTCCATGAGGAGGGCAGCCATCTTCGGGATCAGGACCATGACGGCGCCCATGAAGACGGCCATGGACAGAACGCTCGGGATGGTGGTGCCGTCAGCGGCGGTGCTGGGCAGGAAGCCATAGCCAGCAAGCAAGCCGATAAGCAGGCCGATGATGGCACCCAGAAGGACGGGCTCACCAAAGACGCCGAACTGCTTCTGCATAGAACGAACGTTGATGTCGATCTTGTTCAGGCCAGGAATCTTGTCGATAACCCAGTTGACGGCGAAGGCGATCGGAGCATAAGCACCGGAGAAGCCGTGAGGGATGGAGACGCCGGGGAGGCCGAGGGACTTCTCGACCAGCGGAGCGGTCAGGTCGCCGATGATGAGGACGACAACCTCGTTGATGATAGCGGCGGCGATACCAAAAGCGATGTTGTTGGTAACGATGGCAACGAGAGCGCCGGTGAAGGCGAAGTGCCAGTAGTTCCAGATATCGACGTCAGCGGTCTGGGTGGTGTTGGTGAGCAGCATGAGCACGTTCACGAGCAGGCCCAGAGGAATGATAATGGTGCCCACGATGGAGCCCATGGCGATTGCGGAAGCCGCAGGCCAGCCCACGTCCATGACGCTCAGGGACAGGCTAAAGCGGGTAACCATGGCGTTAACGCCACCGGCAAGGTCGGTACCCATGAGCTGGTTGATAACCAGGTTCAGACCGATGAAGCCGATACCGACGGTCAGGCCGGCCTTAAGGCTCTTACCAAAGCCGGCGCCGAACAGCACGCCCAGAATGGTGAGCACGATCGGCATAACGACGGAGACGCCTAGGCTGGAGACGCCGCCAAAAAATGCAACAATTGCGTCCATTGAGTAAACTCACTCTCGGATAAGGTGACCGCGTCAGCGGTCAGATGTGATCAGACTCTGATGCCTGGAATTACGCGGAGACGATCTCCACGATCTTCTTCTCTGCATCAGCTTTGCCCATACCCGTCAGGAAGGGCACGCCACTCACATACTCGCAGGTAATGCCTGCGGGAGCGATAGTGGTTGCGACCAGAAGCACAGCGTCGGAGCACTGAGACGGAGCCTCAGCGATGGAGCACTGCACGATGTGGTACTGACCGGAAAGGCCGTTAGCATCCAGGAGGTCGGCAATTTTATGGCCGACGGCCGTGGAGGTTGCGACACCGGAACCACAAGCGACAACGATCTTCTTCATTTACTCTCTCCTTTCGTAAACAAACGATGTTCACATTCTACTACTTCAGCCGGCGCTCGAACTTGCTTCGCCATCGGGCAGTATGCGAAGCGACGCCGGCGAAAAGCCATTAAAAAAGCTAGCGCTTACTCGCCGATAACGCAAACCTTGATTTTGCGGTTGCGCTCACGCGTACGGTCGAAGTCGACGAAGAAAATGCTTGCCAGACCATTGAGCTGAAGCTCGCCGTTCTCGACCTCGAACGTCTGATTGGAACCGATGAGCGTCGAGCGAAGATGGGCGTCGCCGTTCCACAGCATCCTGCGGTCCATGTTAGGAAGGTACTGCTCGGGGTTGGGCCAAGACTCGACCTCCTCGAAATGGTCGAGACCGGGGTAGCGATAGGTGCTCCAGTCGTGCTGCTCGGGGAAGATGCGGTTGAGGCCATCGGAAAGATCGGCCTGCAGGAACGTGTCGCCCGTAGGGGTGTGATCGTGGTCATACTCCTCGGAGAAGACGGCGCAGGTAGTGTGGCAGGAGATAACCGTGACGATGCCCTCCTTGACGCCAGACTCGCGAACGATGTCCTCGACCTCTTTGGTGATGTCCAGGTAGGTGGGCTTACCTTCGAGGGTGGAAACCTTAACGAGACCCTTGTAAACAGTCATGTGCAAATCCTTGTCCGTCTGAATTACTTTGCGAAATCGGTACGTGCGCGGTCGAGTGCCTCGAACATCTCGTCGAGGGTTGCAAACGGATCCTCGGCTGCAACGATACCAGACGTGCCGCCCGTGCCGTCGGCGCCGTACTTGATGGCATCATAGACGTTCTCGCCAGAATGAATGCCCGCAGCCTGGAGCACCTGCGTGGTGGGAGAGACGGCCTTAACGGCCTCGGTGGAAGCGCGCATGTAGTCCTCGCCGGCAACGGTGCCGGTGCCAATAAGGCTCGTAAGCTCGCAAACCATGACGTCGGGCTTCAGAGAGGCAATCATCTCGCCCTCCTCGACGGAATCGGCGCACACGACGGTAAGGATGCCAACCTCGTTGGCGCGAGCGATGGTAGCTGCCAGCTCATGCACGGTAGAGGGGTTCTCGGCATGGTTGAGGAAGGTTGCCTTTACGCCAGCGGCGGCAAGTGCCTCGGGCAGAACGTGGCCCATGCCACGACCCGGCTTGAGGCTCTCCATGTACTGGGCGCAAGGTACCAGGTGAGGGCACTCATCGATGATGCGCGGCAGGTCGATGAGCTGCGCGGTGAACAGAACGTCAAAGTCATACTTCTCGGCCAGTTTGTCCGTGTACTTAGCGAGTTTGAGAATGTCCTCGCCATAGAGGTAGGACTTGGGATTGACCACAAAGAACGGCCAACGAAGCTGCTTTTTCTCCATTACATCATCTCCGCTATCGGGTGCTCGCTGCTTGGACGCAAGCACGTTTGATCTGCCAGATGCCCCACTCGGTGCAGATGCATCTACCGTTTGGAATGATACGGCAACTCGCACTCAAAATGCTATACAAGTTGCCTTCTGCTTGTACATTCTAATGGAGACAAGTTGAGAAAAACGCATTGTTGCGGGCATCTCGCAAACGGTCGTTATCTTCGATGAACGGTGTGTCAAATGAAGCATTTTCTTCAAAGGAGCGATTTTGTCGTTGGTAAAACGTTACACCATTCCACACGCGCTTTGTCCACAACCGTAAATTTGAAGGGTCTGTGACGTTTCGCTGAACATCGTTCAGTTTCAAGCCGTAAGCTCAGCTCTACTTGCTTCAAGCCATTCGAAAGAGCGAAAGTGTGGGAGTTAAAAAACGAAAGTGAAACGAACCCTATGACTCGCCGCGCTGATGCGCGGTTCCCACGATGGTCTGACCCGCGGCCAGCATCGTATCGCCCCACTCAATAGCACGGCCGTCATCCAAGAAGATCAGCTGTTCCAGGTTAAGCACGGGCGACACCTCGGACACGCCCATCACGCTTGCCAGATCCTTGCCCGCAGAGCGCGCCGAGTAAGCCATCTGCGAAACGGCGATGTGCGCGCCCGTTGCCTTCTCGACTGCATCGAACAGCGACATCTCTTCTAAGGGCACGTCCTCGATGCCAGGACAGACATTCAGAGGCGTCCAGCTGTCCAGCACCATAATCGCCTTGCCGCCGGCGCGACGCACGCGACGAAGCTTTAGGACAGGGTCGCCTTCTTTGATCTGCAAATGCTCCGCAACTTCTGGCGTGGCGCCGATGCGCTCACGCGAAAGGACCTCGGTCTCAAACGTAATTCCCTGCTGCTGCAGTGAGGCCGCAAACGAAAACGGTCGATCGCCGCCAGGATGCGCGATATGCGGCTCGCTCACAAAGGTTCCGCGACCATGCTCTTGCTGCAAAAGACCTTCATCGACGAGCGTTTTGATTGCCTTGCGAACGGTGCCTCGGCTTACGTCAAACAAATCCATCAGGCTGTGCTCGGACGGGATGCGCTCCCCCGTTCCCCACTCCTTGGCGAAGATTTTTGATCGGATATAGTTCGAAACCGTGCCATGCAGGGTCTCGCCGTTAGCTTTGCTCAATCTCGAGTCCTTTCTTTGTTGCACCGCAACTATACAACTTATGTACAAGTCAATCTAGATATTTTCGCGAGAGGCCAATCCCGAAATGCCTCGAACGCGGTGCGCGCTATTATGTGTCGAGCTTGGTCTATACAACGGCATCCCCGAGGAGCAGGGCATGAACTTCCGTATCGCCACCTTTATCTTGAGCATCATTTTGATCTGTATGATCTCGTTCAAGGCCATCAAGAAGCGCACAACGTACAAGAAGCTGCGCAACTATCTTGCGCGCGAGCAGTATGACGAGTTCTTCAAGCTCATCGATGCTCCGCTCACCAACGCCTTGTATCCCGATTACAACATCAACTACTTCAAGCTCAATGCGTACTTGCTTAAAGAGGATTACGCAAAAGCCAACGAAACCCTCGAGATGCTACTTCGCTACCCGCTCAAGCATCAGCAGCGCGTCGATCTGGTGCTCAAGGCCTTCAACATCTATGTTGGTCAGGGCAAGAAGCAGCAGGCAAAAAGCATGCTCGACGAGATTCTCAATTGGGAAGGCGACGAGTACAAGCCGTACAAGCACGATGCACTGCTTTCGTACGACATCATGATCCTGAAGAAATCCAACCACATCGGAGAGCTTGAGGCATTGCTCGACAAGACGAGCGGCTCCCAGCGTGGTCGCCTGGAGTACTTCATCGCCGTGCAATACGAGAACGCCAAGAACATCCAAAAGCGCGACGAATACCTCAAGCGTGCCGCCGAAGACGGATTCCGCTACTCCGCCCACTAACCCAACGTGACAAAAAGTCGACAGGTTTATTTTGTCACATTTTATGAAAATGCAGGTCAGGGCCCATGTTGGTTCTGGCCTGCCTTCTTATCCAGACCCACGATGTGACAAAAAGTCCTCTGTCTTGTTTTGTCACATTGAGGGACTCCGCCGCCGCTGCGCGCCGGCGCCCCGCTGCGGCGCCCGGTAAAAGAAAAGGTCCCGTCGCCGGGACCCTTGGTAACCTGGTAGGGGCGGAGGGACTCGAACCCTCAATCCTTGCGGCGAGAGATTTTAAGTCTCCTGCGTATGCCAATTCCGCCACGCCCCCTTGTGTGAGCTAGTCTATCACGACAACTCTGGCTTCCAGCCAACAACCGGCTTAAAGCCATCATCCCCCTTATGCGCAAGCGCCTCAAACATCGTCGCCGCCATACCGGCAAGCAAGCTGTTCTCGCTCACCGTCAGCTCATCATACCCGCCGGTCTTCATAAGCTCGCGAATGATGACAGCGCCGCCCAAGAGCACCGAAGCTCGCTTTTCCTGAACGCCGGGCAGATTTGCAACAGACGCCGCGTCCAAAACACGCATAGCCTCAATACACGCCTCGACATCCTGAATTCCCAGGCGATGCAAATGCACACGCGAAGAATCATAGCGTTCCATGCGCTCAACCATCGCGACGAGCGTCGTCACTGTTCCTCCCACGGCGATCAGTCGGTCGGGTCGCTCGGCGGCGCCAGCCCAAAAGGCCCCAAACTGCTCCGCAGCCCATGAGGCAGCACGCTCAACCTCGCCATATTGCGGAGGCAACGCTGAGAAAAACCGCTCGGTAACGCGGCGGCAACCGATATTGAGAGATTCGACAGAACTCAACTCAAGCGGCCTGCCCGCCCCATAGGACCCCAACGCCAGTTCCGTCGACCCGCCGCCAGAATCGGCCACAGCGATAACCTGGCCCTCAAAATCGTGCGCCACACCGTAAAACGTCAGCTTCGCCTCAACCTCACCGGGAATAACCTGTGGACAAAGTCCCAGTCCCCGCAAAGCATCGATAAGCACGGCCCCGTTCTTGGCATCGCGCGCGGCGCTCGTCAGCGTAGTGCACACGGCATCGGGCTCAAACGCATCCACTTTGCGACAAAACTCGCGGCACACAGAGGTCACCCGCTCGATGGCTGCATCGCAAAGCGAACCCGTCGCGTCCACGCCCTCGCCCAGATTCGTAATAACCGTATGCTTATTCGAATCGACAATGACCCCGTCCTCAACCGTCGCCAAAAGCAGGCGCGAAGAGACGGTTCCCAAATCAATTGACGCGATACGAAAGCGCATCGAAGCAGCATCGCACATGGCTACTCCCCCGAAGTCGAATTACCCGATGAAGACACTTCCCGACCGTCCACGCCAGAATAGAAAAAGACCGTATCGAGAACCTTTATATACCAAGGTGCCTCTGCCGCAACCTCCGCTTCGCGCTTTGCAATCTCAGAAGCCGTGAGCGATGAACTTGCATCGGAAGAATCGGAAGAAGAATCGCCATCGAGTCCCTTAACTTCAAGCTGCTTCTCTCCTGGCATCACAAGACCAAGCTTTGAGCGGGCCTCGTCCTCAATGCCCTCCTTGGAAAGCAGCTTGCTCACATCGGACTGCAAGCTCTTGTTGTACCGCTCGCTCACCTGCAGCTGGCGCGCAAGGATATCCCCCGTGCGATAGGCAACGTAGTAGTCACGCATCGGACCATAGAGTCCACCAAGAATTGCCAGAATCACAAGAGCGATAGCCAACGGCTTGGTACGCCCCGTCGTGAATTCATAGATGGCGTGGACGGCACGATTATCTGCCGCGTATTTCATGAAGTTGGTGCGGGTTGCGCGCGAAGACGATCGTCCGCGCGCGGCGGCGCCGTCTTTCCCGGCCGGCGTAGGGGCAACGTGGCAGTTATGGGAAGGCTCCTTGCCCCTGCGTGCAAAAGCATCCGCATCGGCCAGGGCGACATTGCGTACGGTTCCCGCAGCCGGATGAGAAGCGCGGTCGGCGGGCACAGGCGAGGCCGCTTGCCGCGAGGGCTCTTTTGCCCTACGGCGCAGGCCAGGGTGGCTAAGTTGCACGGTGCGCACGCGCGACGGCGTGCTGGCGGCAGCCGAATAATGGGCAGACTGATTGTTCGAATAATGATCCATGGGCGCCTTGTACGATTGAAGTGTGTATGCGCTGATTTGTTTTAGTTATACCACGCGAACGCGTGACATTTGTGCAGGGCTTGCGGACAGGTTACAGGTCGCTTGGACCATACAGGGCAAGCGACAGCACTTCCAGAAAATCGTCGAACACCTCGATATCCGAGCGAAGCGAATCGAAAAGAGAACGCCAGATAACGCGTGCCATCCTACGACTGTCCAAGCGCTCAAACACGCCAGGGCTGATGTTAGGATCGTTGAGCAAAGCGCGCTCGATAACCTCGTAGATATCGTCGAGGCGGACAACCTTCTCTTCACGGATCAATTCGAGCGTTTGCACATCGAGCATCGAGATCTCACGTAGCCAATTGATTTGAAAGCCCGAGAGCAGCGCTTTGAGTTTGGCAAACAGAGCACGGCAGCAATCTAGTGCGCTTTCGCCCGACACGAAATTGCCTTCGCAACTTTTTGAAACAAGGCCCCAGAAACGCAAAACGATTGCCGAAACAAGCGATGCCTTATCGGGAAAATAGTTGTACAGCGTACCCACGGCTACGCCGCATTCGCGCGCAACCGAACGAATGGAGAGGCCGCCTAGGCCATCTTGCTGCGCTCGCGCGTAGGCGACATCGAGAATCTCCGCTTTGGTAATTGCCGGTTTGCCTGCCATACGCTCCCCTTTTCACGAGAAAGTTCGCGTCATTAAAGGTTAACGGTACCGAATCTTGAGCGAGTGCTCTAGCATATTTGACCTGCAATTGGGTTAACGGAGCTCTTTATTCGGTAAAACAAGATGGATGCGGGCGCATAACCGGCCCCAAAGCAACGGAGCAAATCTCGATGAACGGCACGTTCCCAAAATATGCCGCAGCAGCTCTGTTTCTTGCCGCAACTTGCAGCGTTGTTCGCCCTGCAATTTCCCACGAGCTCAAAAGTTCTTTCAGGATAAGCAGCGAGCAATCACGGCACGGAGAAGTTGAGCAACCCTGGAGCTACTCCTCATTCCCCGCGATCGCCTTGGCGCCCTCCCACATGTCGTTGAGCTCCTTGACCGAGAGGTCCTCGAGCGAAACGCCCTCATCAAGCGCAGCACCTTCCATAAGCTCCCAGCGGTGACGAAACTTCATCGTACTTGCACGCAAGGCGCTCTCTGCATCGATTCCCTCTTTGCGTGCCACGTTCACGAGGGCAAAGAGTAGGTCGCCAAACTCCATTGCGCGTGCATCCGTCCCCGGCTCCTCGGCCTCGAACTCGGTGCGCTCCTCGGCAACCTTATCCCACACGTCCTCGACGCTTTCCCACTCAAAGCCCACGGCGGCAGCTTTCTTTGAAACCTTCTGAGCCTGCATCAAAGCCGGCAGCGAAGTAGGCACGCCGTCAAGCAGGCCCTCGGGTCGTCCATCTTCCCGCTCGGCAGAAGCATCGCGGGCGGCCTTCTCCTTGAGCTTGATCTTGTCCCAAATAGCCAGCACCTCATCGGAGTTTTTCGCATCCGCCTCGCCAAACACATGAGGGTGACGGCGAATGAGCTTCTCGTTCACGCCGCGCACCACGTCGTCGATAGAAAACTCCTCCGCATCGCGCGCGATCTGCGCGTGCAGCACCACCTGCATGAGAACATCGCCCAGCTCTTCGCACAAATGAACAGGGTCGTTCGCCTCGATGCAATCAACCGCCTCGTATGCCTCTTCAATCATGTTCTTAGCAATCGAGGCATGTGTCTGTTTACGGTCCCAAGGGCAGCCGTCGGGCTGACGCAAGCGCCAGATGGTATCGACAAAACCCTGGAACGTATCGCCCGCCTGAACGAGCGTCTCGACGTTGCGGCACTCCGGCTGCTGCGATGCCTCTCCCATGATGTCCTCCTCAAGCGCCGCCACGGCCCTGCGACGACAGCGACAATAAAAACGGCTCGCATCCCGGCCAAAAACCCCGATGCGAGCCGCAATACGCGACCAGCCCTTATGGTATCCCAAGCAATCTACGGCTATCGCCCAAAAGGCGGCGCGCCACAAGGAACTTGCAGCAAAAACCCTACCAGATGCCCAGCACGTGCTGCATACCCAGGCTCATGCACGCAATGCCAACCCAGCAGCAAAAGCCGAGCGCGATGGGCTTGCCGCCCTTCTTGACCAGATCGACGATATTGGTGTTAAAGCCCACCGCCGCCATAGCCATAACGATAAAGAACTTGGAAAGCGTCTTGAGCGGCGCCGTGACAGCCGCCGGCAGCGCAAACACAGTAGTAATTACACTTGCAAGAACAAAGAACAGCACAAAGAACGGGAAGATCTTTTTGAGCGAGAAGGTGCTGTCCGCATCTGCGCCCGCCTTTTTTGCCTTATGCATCTGCCAAAAAGCAAGCACAAGCGTGATGGGAATGATGGCGAGTGTACGCGTAAGCTTAACCACCGCGGCGCTCTCCAGCACGTTGGCACCCGGATGCATGCTGTCCCAGGCGCTTGCCGCCGCCGTCACCGAAGAGGTGTCGTTGACAGCCGTGCCCGCAAACAGGCCAAAGCCCTCGTTCGTGAGGCCCAACATGCCGCCGAGCGTGGGGAAAATCAGCGCCGCGATAACGTTGAACAGGAAGATGACCGAGATGGCCTGGGCGATCTCTTCGTCATCCGCATCGATAACCGGAGCCGTTGCGGCAATAGCCGAACCGCCGCAAATGGAGGAGCCCACGCCCACAAGCGTCGCAATCTTCGAGGGAACGCGCATGACACGGCACAGGACAAATGCAATGACGAGCGACGTCGAGATGGTCATGACGATAATGGGCAAGGACTGCGCGCCCTTGGCCAAAATCTCAGAGAGATTCATGCCAAAGCCCAGTAGGATCACGGCATATTGAAGAATCTTCTTTGACGTGAACTTCACGCCGCCTGCAAGCGGTCGGCGCGACCCTTCGGGCACCACAAGGGCGAGCACCATGCCCAGCAAGATGGCAAAGACCGGCGCACCCACGACTTCAAGTCGCGTGCCCAAAAACCATGCAGGCACGGCAACGACCAGGCAAAACAAAACGCCTTTCCATTTGTTTTTGAAATCGGTGAGAAACTCCATATGCATTTATCCGTTCTATAAGAGGGATTTAACCCGACTATAGTACGACTGATTTCGCATATTGAAGCGCTCTTTTTAGTCATATGCACCGCCGATTTTGGAATGAGCCGTTTCCCGGATGGCATCGGGCAAAAGTGCCGCCGCCAATTCCCATAGAACGAGCGACGGTGAGGCAATACCGATGCCGAGCAGCAAGATCGACACCCTATTCCACCGTGACGCTCTTTGCCAGGTTGCGCGGCTGGTCGACATTGCAGCCACGCATGAGAGCCACTTCGCGCGCGAGCAGCTGCAACGGAACACTCGCCGTGATGGCGCTAAAGCAGTCACGCACGGGCGGAATCGAGATGATATGGCCTGCGATCTTTGCGATGTCCTCGTCGCCTTCGGTTGCAAGTGCGATGATCGTGGCCCCGCGGGCCTCGCACTCCTTGAGGTTCGAGACCACTTTATCGTACGTAGGACTTTTGGTAGCCACCGCGATCACGGGGAACCCGGGGTCGATAAGTGCAATGGGTCCATGCTTCATCTCGCCGGCCGCGTAGGCTTCTGCATGCAGGTAGCTCACCTCTTTGAGCTTGAGCGCACCTTCGTAGCTAATGGCCGTACCCATGCCGCGGCCCACAAACAAGGCAGAAGCCGCATCCTTGCAGACAAGCGCCGCCTCATGAATGGCCGGGCCTTGCGTATCGAGAATATGCTGGATCTGCGCCGCGGTATCGCCCAGCTCATGAAAGAGCATCTTTACCTGACCGGTCTTGAGCTTGCCTTTGGCCTGCGCCAACAAGAGCGAAAGCAGCGACAGGCTCACGATCTGCCCAATAAAGCTCTTAGTAGACGCCACGGCAATCTCCTTATTGGCCTTGGTGTAAATCACACCGTCGGACTCGCGCGCCACAGGACTGCCCACCACATTGGTGATGCCAAAGACTTTTCCGCCCTTGATGCGCGCATCGCGAATCGCCGCCAGGGTATCTGCCGTCTCGCCCGACTGCGACACCGCAACCACGAGCGTCGTGGGGGTGATTATCGGATTGCGATACCTAAACTCGCTCGCCGCCTCGACCTCGCAGGGAATGCGCGCCCAGCCCTCAATCAGGTTTTTGGCAATCAAGCCGGCGTGATAGCTCGTTCCGCAGGCGATCACGTAAACGCGATCGATCAAATTGAGCTCCTCAAACGAAAGTCCCAGCTCATCGATATCGAGCTCACCCGTGGGCGCCAGGCGTCCAACAAGTGTATCGCGTACGACGCGCGGCTGCTCGCATATCTCCTTGAGCATAAAATCGGGATAGCCACCTTTCTCGGCCATATCGACATCCCAATCGACATGCGTAACGGCGGGGGTGATAACCGCACCCTCGGCATCGGTGAATTCAATACCCTTAGGGGTTAGCTTTGCAAACTGTCCGTCCTCAAGCACTACAACGTCACGCGTGGCATCGATCAGCGCGACGATATCGGATGCCAAGTAGGCGCCGTCCTGCCCCATGCCCACCACAATAGGAGAATCTTTGCGCGCCACGGCAATAACGTCTGGCTCATCCGCGCAAACCGCCGCAAGACCATAGGCGCCCACCACATGCGTGCAAGCATCACGCATGGCAGCCATCAAATCATGCGTGGCGACATAGCCTTCCTCAACCAGGTGAGCAAATACCTCGGTATCGGTCTCGCTCCTAAAGGTGTGCCCACGTGCCCCCAGCTCCTCGCGAAGCTCGGCAAAATTCTCGATAATGCCGTTATGGACAATGGCGATACGCCCATCGCAACTCACGTGCGGATGCGCGTTCTCAACCGTCGGCCGTCCATGCGTTGCCCAGCGAGTATGACCAATACCGCAGGTAGAGAATGCGTTGTGTTGTCCAAGCTTCTCTGAAAGGCTCGCAACCTTACCAACTTCTCGCACAACGTCGAGCGCACACCCAGCCTCGCCCGTCACCTCTAGCGCCACTCCCGCCGAGTCGTAACCGCGATATTCAAGACGAGCAAGACCGCTCAACAGGATATCGCTCACTTGCCTGCTTCCGGTGTATCCGACGATTCCGCACATATTGCAACCTTTCGGATCAAATGAGTTTGCCGCGCACATTGGTTGTCTATTCTACGCAGAGTGGTGCTCGAATTTAAATACCAACTGGTATGCTTTCTTAAATACCACATAGCGAAGCAATCGTTTTGTAACGAAATCTCCGTGCTACAATCATCTTCAGTAATTGAAACGCATCAATGGGAGAAATGAGATGGCGAATGTAACTATCGGAGACGTCGCACGCGAAGCGGGCGTTGCGCTGGGAACCGTCTCGAATGTTCTCAATCATCCCGAAAAAGTGCGCCCCGAAACAATCCAGCAGGTCACCGAAGCAATTGACAAGCTGGGGTATGCGCCCAACCAAAGCGCCCGCGTGCTTGCTGGCGGCTCGAGTCGCACCTTTGGCCTCATCCTCCCCCAGCTCAACCATGGTCTTTACCTGCAGATTGCCACAGGAGCCACCGCTCAGGCAACCAAAGAAGGCTACAACCTGCTCATCGCCAGCTGCGTCCAAGACTGTACCCGGATTGGCACTTATCGACGTTATTTTGCAGGCACGCAAATGTCTGGCATGCTTGTGGCAAACCCCACAACAGAGCTGGGCGTCATCGCCAACCACGACCCCATCCCCACCGTCTATCTTGATATTTGGAGCGAACGCCCCGGAGATTATATCTGCGCAGACAACGCCGCCGAGGGACGCTTGATGGCAGAGCATCTCATAAACCTTGGCGTCGAGCGCATCGCGATCATCGGGTGCCCATCCACCCAAAAGCTGCGTGCCCGTGCCAAGGGAATCCATGCTGTCGAGATGCTCTATCCCCATGTTGAATTTGATTTTACCGAGACAGGCGACGCCAACAAACCCGAAGACGGCGCGTCTGCCGTAGCCGACCTCATGGCACAGCCCAGCAGCCTTCGCCCGCAAGCCATCATCGCCTTAAGCGACATGCTGGCAGCGGGAGCCGTGCGGGGCGCCGAAAACTTAGGACTGCGCGTTCCCAACGACCTGTTGGTATGCGGATGCGACGGCAATCCGCTTGCCTGGAGCTGCGGCGTCGAACTGACCACCTGTGCCCCCATTGGCTACGAGCTTGGCAGGCGCGGCATCAAGCACCTTGTTGAGCGCATCGCACTTGCAAAAAGCGACCCAGAACAAGCCGCAAAACACGAAAAAGAGCATCGCCAAGATCTGGTGAGGCCATTTGTCTTGGCACGCGAGAGCACCGGCGCCGAACACCAAAAGAACTCCTCGCAGCTCGACCTCGGCCTCTATCTCTAGGCGCGCGGCCTAGGCGCGGATCTCGTTTACGCCAAAAGCCCCAGCTCAACCAGCTTGGGTTCGACATCGCTCAAGGCTGGAACCACAGCCTCCGCGAGTTTGGCGATCTCCTTCGTCGGATTGTTGATATCGGGAACCATGATGGTATGCATACCCGCAGCATGGCCCGCGCGCACGCCATTGAAGGAATCCTCCACCACAACGCAATCGGCCGGGTCAACACCCAGGCGCGAGGCGGCAAGCAGGAAGATATCCGGCTCGGGCTTGCTGCGATTGAGCTCGTCACCGCAGGTGAACACATCAAAATAAGGGGTAAGCCCAAAGCGATCGAACTTCTCGTGCGCCTGAATGGTACGCGTGGAGGTAGCTACCGCCAGCTTGAGCCCGCGAGCATGAAGATTCTCTACGACCTCTCGAGCGCCAGGCTTGAGGTCGAGCATCGTGGAATAAAGCTCGTCCTCAATCACCTTATGATCCTCGAACATCTCGTTGGCAATGCGTTCGCTGCCCACGTGCTCGGTGAGCGTACCCATGCAGGCATCGCGCGTCATGCCGATAAATCCGTGCAGCATCTCCAGAGGAATCTCGAATCCAAAACGTTTTGCCGAGCGGTTCCACGCAATGATGGCGATCCTCTCGCTGTCGATAAGCGTTCCATCCATGTCAAAAATCACGGCTTTAATCATGCATTCCCCCCGCATACAATGTAAGCTCTTGGCCTGCGTTCCCACCGTTCTCCATTTTGCCAGAGACGATGCGCCACATTGGGTACGATAGCCCCATCCATCGAGATAACGAAAGCAAAAGCATGAACCAAAAACAGCAAGAAAAGCTCGTGGCGCTCGTAGAGCACCTACGCACCCTGGGAACCATTGCGGTGGGATTCTCGGGTGGCGTGGACAGCACCTTTCTGGCAGCCGTCTGCTCACGTGAGCTGCCGCAGGCAAGCATGCTCATCCATCTCACCACCCCGTTGATTGGCACGCCGGAGCAAGCATCGTTTGAAGCGAGCGCATCGAGTTTTGGCATTCCCATCCTCGAGCTGCGCATCGACCCCCTCGATAACCCTAACGTCGCCACCAATCCGCGCAATCGCTGTTACCACTGCAAGCACACCGCATTCGAAGCGATTATCCAAGCGGCGCGCGAACATGGCGCCGATACCGTGGTGGATGGCAGCAATGCCGACGATGCGACCGACTATCGCCCAGGCATGCAGGCCTGCAAGGAACTCTGTGTGCGTTCGCCCCTCTTGGAGTGCGGTTGGCGCAAAGACGAAGAGCGTGCGCTGCTGCGCGAATGGGGCTACGGCGTCTGGAACATGCCCGCAGGCGCCTGCCTTGCCACGCGCGTTCCCTGCGAGGAGCCGCTCACGCACGAGAAGCTGCACCTTATCCGCGTATGCGAGGACTGGTTGCACGCCCAAGGATTTCGTCAGATTCGCGCGCGTCTGATCGCCGGCAAGCTGCAAGTCCAGGCCGCACCCGCCGACCTCCACCGCTTTGAGCAGCAAGCAGGCAATGCGAGCCTCCCCCAAGAAGCCATCGATGCTTTTTACGGCTTTGGCGCAAAGAACATTGACCCCGTAGTCGTCCCCTATATCCACGGCGGCATGAACGGCTAGCGAGCCATGTCTCGGCAAGTTGGTACTATGCCGTAAGGAGGAGCTATATGGGGTATCGTCCGCGACGTAGCAGCCGCAAAAACAATACGACGCTGCGCCTGTCTGCGATTATCGTCACTCTCGTCATTGCGATTGCCACCGGCGGCGTCGGATCTTTTGGCGGATGCGCCCAGCTTGCCCAGCTTCTTCCGGGTGCGCTAACCCAACGCTTCTCCAATGCCGCCTCGGTTTCGACCCTGGGAGATATTCCTGCCTACAGCGGCAGCGCCACCGTCTATATCAATGCGGATATGGCACATCCGCAAGGGATTCCCACTTTTACCTCGGAGGAAATCTCCCGGGCACAATCCGGTGCTTTCACCGAGTTCTCTCGGCTCGATTACCTCGGCCGCTGCGGAGCCGCCCTCGCCTGCCTGGGACAAGAAACGCTGCCCATCAAACCACGCGAGAGCATCTCGCATGTGTACCCCAGTGGGTGGGACCAGCGCAGCTACGAGTTTATCGACGAAGGCGTTCTCTACAACCGCTGCCACTTGATCGCCTTCTCCCTTTGCGGAGAAAACGACAACGAGTGCAACCTCATCACCGGAACACGAGCCATGAATGTCGACGGCATGGCACCTCTCGAAGAGCAAACCGTACGCTACATTGAACGGACGCATAACCACGTGCTTTACCGCGTAACCCCACTTTTCGAAGAGGGTGAGCTCGTTGCACGCGGCGTTCACATGGAAGCCTATTCGCTCGAAGACGCAGGTGCCGGCCTGAGCTTCAACGTCTTTTGCTACAACAACCAGCCAGGCGTCGTTATCGACTATGTCACCGGAGCCAGCCGCGCGGCGTAAGCCACATGAGGTGCGCAATAAAAAATGCGCCACCCGCCGTAGAGGCAGATAGCGCATTTTGAAAGCCGGGAAAACAAAATCCGAGCTAAAGATTAACCGCGGCGACGCATCACAACACCGGCACCACAGGCGACGGCAGCCGCAAGGGCACACGCGACAGGTGCGGCAAGCGAGGCATCGCCCGTCTTCGGGAGGTTCTGCTTCGTGGACGTACCCGGCGTCTTGGGCTCGCTGGGCTCTGCAGGCTTGGTATAGGTGTTCGTGAACACGAGAGCAGAAGCGAGATCCTCGGCATCCTTGCCGTCGACGCTGTAGGTCAACTTCACGTGGTCATCCTCGGGCACGGCGGTAACAACGACCTTCTTGACGGAAGCGTCGTAGGTCACATTGGCCTTATTGCCCTTGACCTCAGCCACGTCGAGCGTGTAGGAGACCTTGTGATTGTCGGTATCCATGATGTCATCGGCCGTGACGTCAAAGGCAGACTCGCCAAACGTGAAGGAGCCATCGGCAGCATTCTTGACATGGGAGATGACATCGTCATTCTGCGAAAGCGTGAACTCGAAGTCACCCTCGGCAAGCTGGGCACCCTTAAGCACCTTGGTGCCAGAAATCTCTGCATGGGCGGCGGTTACGCCGTGGGCCGCCTTGAGGGCAACGGGAGTCTCATAGGAGCCGGCCTCGACAGCGTCGACATGCCACGGGGTGTTGTCCGTCCAGTGCGCGCACCAGCGAGCATCCTTTGAGTCGTCAAACCAACCGGTGATCGCATCGCCGCAGCCGTTAAAGGCGGTAAGGGTATCGCCCTCGACCGTCTTGCCAAACGAGATCGTTGCACCCTGCTCGGCACACAGATCGTCGCCGGCAAGAGCGGCGTGGTTATTGTCGATCTTTGCAGATGCGGGAAGCGAAAGGCTTGCATTCGAGCGCACCATAACGCCGCCGCCCATCTGAGCAGCATCCTTCTTGGTAGAGCAATTCTCCTGGGATGCATCGTTGCCAGTGATGGTGAGCTTGGCATCCCCGGCAAACGTGGCACTAGAGCCGCCGTCGAGATAGAGGCCCGTGACCTTGTTGCCGGTGATAGAAACGATGGAGGCATCGTCAACATCGAGCTTTGCGTTCGCCTTGAACAGGCGCATGCCGGCGTTCCAGTAGCTCGTGCCCTTGGTACCGGAAATCTGGACATTCGCGCTCTTGAATTCGCCCTTGCCCGTAAAGATGATGCCAGTAAGAGCGTTGTCTTTGGCAGTAACCGTGGAGTTATCGATAGTCAGATTGCCAGCAGAAAGACCATGCGAGCCATTGCCAGAGAAATCGACGGTTGAGTCGTTCTTGATATTGAAGTGCGAACCATTCGAACCGTTACCGGTCGAGTTCACGACGTTGACCTTCGAGTTGTCAACCGTGACGACAAACGTACCCGTAAAGCCAGAGCGGCAGCGATCGGAGGTGTAGGTAGAGCCACCTTCGATGTTCACGTTGTAGCCGCCGTCGCCGCCATCCCACTCAAGAGCGTCCTGCGCGTAGTTCTTAATGGTGAGGTTAGAACCATTCTTCAGGTTAAGCTTGTTATTGCTGCAGAAATAGATGGCATGAACGTTACCGGCACCGGTACCGTCCATAGAGAGCGTAGCACCATCGAGCGTGAGGGAAGCGTCCTTGCTTGCACAAACGGCCATCCAATTCCACTCGGCGGTATACGGAGTGGAACCAATACCGGTCATGCTGGCATTGACGTTCTTGAGTACGAGTGCGTGACCCCAAAGGGCAATGCCCTTGTCAGTGAACTTCAGCGCGTTGCCGCCGCCATCAATGGTGAGATCCTTGCTCAGGTTAAGACCGGCGGTCTCGGCGTCGGCAAGCAGCGTAACCGTCTCGCCGTTCTTTGCAGCGGCAACAGCCTCATCAAACGTGTTGTACTCGGTCTCGCCAATACGTGCCACAGCACCATCGGCATAGGCGTTCGGCACCAGAACCAGCGCGCAGACAAGTGCCATGGCAAACATCGCCACCAGGCGCGCTGCCCGGGCGCGTATGCTTCGTTTAAGCTCCATTTTGTCCTCCCCATCGGCGTTTTCCAGCCGTCCGTACCAAGCGGTAACTCAGCCAACGACCAGCGATATTCATTGCGATGGTATGAGGTTTTAAAAATCATTTTAAGCGGGGTAGCATATGGCACGCACTGCGGAAGAGGCAATGTCGCAGGGCCCCTCCTTGCTAAAAAACGAGCAGCTTAAACTGAATACAGTTGGAAGTTAAAAACTGGATATCATCCCCCTCAAATACATAAAAACCGCTCGTATGCCATTACACATACGAGCGGTTTATCGCCTGTTACCACTCCCGAAAATGTTGAGCAACAATCTAGCAATTTTCGTTAAAGAAACGTGACGAGTGCCATCAAATTCGTAGGGGGAGTTGCACCTTAGAGCATCGCGCCAAAGTCGCTTACGAGAATCTGGCCGGTAAGAGCGCGGGACTCATCGCTTGCCAAGAACAGCGCGATATTCGCCACATCCCCAGGCATGCAGGGCTGGGTTTGCAGGTTGGAGTGCGCGGCCATGGCACCCATCATGTCGGGATCCATATCGGCAGCAGTGGTGCCGGCGACCATAGGGGTCACAATGGTGCCCGGGCAAATAGCGTTGCAGCGAATGCCCGTTGCCTGGAAGCGCAGCGCCGTGTGCTTGGTCACGCCGATCACCGCGGCCTTGGTGGACACGTATACCGCCCCGCCGCAGCCCTTCTCACCAGCGACAGATGCAATGTTCACGATGCTTGCCCCCGCCTTCATGCGCTTGGTTGCCGCGCGCATGCAGCGCATGGTGCCCTTCTGGTTGGTCTCGATAATGCGGTCGAGGTCCTCGTCCGTAAAGCGATCAACCGGCTTAAGGCCACTTTCAAGAATGCCCGCGTTATTAACGAGGATATCAATCTGGCCAAACTTCTCCTCGGCGGCAGCCATCATGCGCTCGGGGTCTTCGGGCTTGGAAATATCGGTAGGAACGACAAGGGTCTCGCCGCCGGCAGCCTGAATCTCGGCAGAAACCTCTTCGAGTGCAGCCTCGCGACGCGCAGTCATGACAACCTTTGCGGCCTCTGCAGCAAACAGCCTGGCAATAGCAGCACCTACACCGGAGTTCGCACCGGTGACGACAGCAACCTTGTTATCCAAACGGCCCATAGTAGCTCCTCTCTTTGTGGCGGCGCCCGAGGTCCATCCAGACGCCGCAGCCAGCAAGCGTCAGCGTAACGTACGGAAGCCTTCGCATGAGAGGCCCATCGGCATGCGGAAATACGTCAAGCGGCAGGCGGTGAGATATGGGGAGAACCTGAGGGCGGCGCCCTCCTCGCCAGAGCGGCGACGAAGGGGCAACCCAAAAGTCGACCCTCCGCAAAAGGCGTTTTATATCGCCGGCAAAAGCGCTTTGCTACATAAATCGCTTAGCAAGCATTCCAGCAAATACAGTTCTCTAAAGCGCGGACAAAAGACTCGAGTCCCCGCGCATCATATGCAGAAAACCGGTCAAGCAGAGGACTGTCGATGTCTAGCACGCCCACCACGTGGCCCCCGTAATGAAGCGGCACGACCACCTCGGAACGCGACGCCGCATCGCAGGCAATGTGCCCTGAGAACGCGTGCACGTCGGAGACCAGCTGCGTCTTGTCCTCTGCCGCAGCGGTTCCACACACGCCACGCCCAAAGGGAATGCGCACGCAGGCAACTTTGCCTTGGAAGGGACCCAGGCGCAGCTCCGGCGTCTTTTGGTCTCGTGCGGACTCGTCCACCAGATAGAATCCCGCCCAGTTGATGTTGTCCATAGCCTCGAGAAGACAGGCCGACGCATTGGACAGAACCGGCAGCCAGTGATTGTCAGCTTGAGCCAAAGCCTCAATCTGCCGCACGAGCAGCTCGTAATCTACAGGTATATCCATAGTGCCTCCTAGGGCGAAGCGATGATCTATCCCACCCGGCCATTGTAGCCGCCATATGGGAACTCAGGCTCGGGCAAGCGGCACGAAGCTGCCCCGCGCCCAGCGGCAAAGCCCCACAGCAAAGCCGCCGCCGGGAAGAACTGCCCGGCAGCGGCTGTCACAACGCTATTGCACAAGTGCGCTATTTAACCACTTTGCTCTTTCCAAAACGCGCCTTGAGCTGTGGTCCTGCAACCTGGATCAAAATGACCACGATCAAGATCACACCCTTGATGGTGTCGTTGATGAGCGAATCCATCTTGAGGGCAATGATGATCTTATCGATCACGGTGTACGACATGGCGCCAAACAGCACACCCAGGATGCGGCCCTTGCCGCCGCTCATGGCAATGCCGCCAAGCACAACGGCCGCGATGGCGTACATCTCGTAGCTTTTGCCCGTGGTGGCGGGGTCGGCGCTTGCGTTCATAGCGATCCACAGGAACGCTCCCAGCCCTACCAAGGCGCCGGCGATCACAAAGACCAAGGTACGCATAGCAGACACGTTGATGCCCGCAAGGTGCGCGGCGCGAGCGTTGGAGCCCACGGCGTAGATCTTCTTGCCAAACTTCGTCGAGGTACAGATATAGACAAACAACACCACCATAAGCACCATGATCAGGCCCACGATCGGCATGATTCCGGCAACCTTGCCGTTGCCGAATGCATAAAACGCCCGGTAACTGTCGAGCGCATTGGACATACGGAAAACCGAGCTGCCGTTGCCGATAAGTTCAGCCGGGATATGCTGGCACGCATACTGTGAAAGGGAGCGATAGATAAGCATCGTTGCCAACGTGACGATAAACGACGGCATCTGCACGATGCCTACGAGCACACCGTTGATCAAGCCGCACAGCGCTCCAAAAAGGACAGCAAACAGAAGCGTCAGCGGAATGGAATTGGTCTGATTGAACACCACGACCGAGAAACCGGCCACAAACGCGAGCATCGAGCCCACGGAAAGGTCGATGTCGCCCGTAAGGCACACGATACCCATGCCAATGGCAATCACGCCGATCACGGCGCTGTGACGGAACACATTCATGGCAGCGCCCAGGGCAAAGCCGCCCGAAACAGATGCGTACACGATGTAGATGACCAAAAACACCAGCACAAAGCTGTAGGTCTTAACAATGTTGAGCAGGCCAGCCGGCGCCGGTTTCTTGTTCACAGCTGCGTCTTTCATAAGATGCACCTCACCATTCCAATCAATAAGCCTATGCAGCGGAGTTCGTCGAATAGAGCATCACCGTCTGCTCGTTAATCTCGTCATGCGCCAACTCTTTGACCACGCGCCCCTCGTAGAGCACATAGCAGACGTCAGCCACTTCGCGCAGCTCGGGAATCTCGAGTGTATTGATAATCACCGTCTTGCCCTTGCGAGCCAGATCCAAAATCAGGTGATAAATCTCGGACTTCGCGCCAACGTCGATACCTTGCGTGGGGTTGTCGAGCAAGAGTACCTGAGCGTCGGTGTTGAGCCATCGGGCCAAGAAGACCTTCTGCTGGTTGCCGCCTGAAAGCGAGTTGATATTATCGGCCGAGGAATTCGCCTTGATGTTGAGCAGCTTGCCGTATTTCTCGAAGCGCTCGTTCTCGCGCTTGGTATTGATGGCGAACGAACGGGCAGAAAGCACATGCTCGGACAGATACATGTTCTCGAGCAACGACATGTCCGGAATCACCGAGTTTCCCTTGCGGTCAGCGGGCAGCATCGCTATGCCTGCACCCATTGCCTCGTGAATCGATCCACCGTGCAGCTTCTTGCCGCACACCTCCACGTTGCCGCCCGAAGGATGGTAGATACCAAAAAGGCCCTGCATCAGCTCGGAGCTGCCGCAGCCCTTAAGACCTGTAAGACCGATAATCTGCCCGCGACGCGCCGTGAACGTAACGTCTGTAAAGCCCTCGCCGCTAAAATGCTCAACGCGAAGCATCTCCTCGCCCAGCTCGCGCGGCTCGTAGGCGTCGCGATCAGAGAGCGCAGCGCCCACAAGCAGGTTGGTAACCTCGCGAGGGGTGGTGTCGGAGATATTGCCATTCGCGATGAATTTTCCGTTGCGAAGCACCGTATAGGTATCGCAAAGTTCAAAAATCTCGGGCATCTTGTGCGAGATGAAAATGAACGACGTGCCCTTGTCGCGCAGGCCGCGCACGATCTGGAACATGTGCTCCACTTCGTCGGTATTGAGCGAAGCGGTAGGCTCGTCCAAAATGAGCAGCTTGGCGTTGCGGAACAGTGCGCGGCTGATCTCGAGCAGCTGCTTTTCACTCGGTTTCAAATCGTCTACCAGTGCATATGGGTCGATGTCCACGCCCAAGCGCTCAAAGAGCTCGGCAGCCTTATTTGCCATGTCGCGCTTTTTGAGCGAACCCCACGGGGTGGTCTCCTCGGCCCCCAAGAAGATGTTTTCGTATGCCAGCAGGTCATTGAACAGATTGAGCTCCTGGTGCACAAAAGCGATGCCTGCGTCCTCGATCTGCTTGATGGAAGAGCCGGTGATGTCCGCACCGTCGAAGGTGACAGTTCCGGCGTCTGCCGTATAGGAACCGGAGAGGATGTTCATCAACGTCGACTTGCCGGCGCCGTTCTCTCCTAGCAATGCGTGAATCTCGCCCACGTTTACATGCAGCTCCACACCCGAAAGCACCGAGACGCCACTAAACGCTTTGTAGATCCCGCTCATGTTCAGGAGTTCCATGAGCATTACCTCCTAACGAATGCGGACGGAGCGCAGCCGCGACTCCGCCCGCATCAAACAGCCAATGCCCCGTCGGCTGGAAGGCTGCGACGGGGCAGGGAAAGGCTTACTTGAAGGACTTGAAGTCCTTGACGTTATCCTTAGTGACGTTCTCGCACTTGATGACGTGATCCTGTGCGACTTCCTTACCGTCAAGATGGTCGACCATATCCTGAATGGCCAGCTGAATCATAGACGGCGAGTAGGTGACGGACATAACGCCGCCAAGGTTCTTGACGATATCCTGGTAGGAGTTACCGCGGATGACCTCGTAGTACTCGTCAAGACCGCCGCAGCCGGTGATGAACGGCTTGGTGGCAAAGATCTTGTCCTTGGTAGCGTCGGAGATGCCGCCGCCGTTGAGGGCCTCGAGGATGCCCATGGCAAGCTCGTCGTCCTCAGCGTAGAACCACTTGATCTCGGCGTTGGACTCGTCGCCCATCAGGGACTCGAAGGAAGCCTTGGTGTCGGAGCGGCTCCAGTTCATGGCGCCGGACTTGGTGACAGCATCGTTGACCTGGTCCTCGGTCCACTTGGCGTCGTCGGCGATCTTCTTGCCGTCAAACTCGATCTTACCGGTGAGGTACTCGCCAAAGCCGCTGTCGCGCAGGGTGGTGACGGAGGAGGTGTCGCCCTGGTACACGTACACCTTGTCGCCCGGCTTCATGCCGTTCTCGACAAAGTAGGCAGCAGAGCCGGCGCCGATGCCCTCGTTGTCGCCCTTGACGTTAGAGACGGCGGTGTCGGCTACAGCCTCGATAATGCGGTCGAAGGCCACGTACGGAATACCTGCGTCGACGATGGACTGGATGGCAGACTGCACAGTGTCGTCCATGGGCTGGATAACGATGCCGGCGATTTCATCGGTGTTACCGGCGAGAATGTCCTCGACCTCTTGAATCTGCTTGGATGCGGAATCGGCGGTCTGCAGCTCAGCCTTGTACACGCCAGCCTTGTTGACCTCCTCGATCTTCTCCTTGGCAAAGGTTGCCACGGAGCCGGTCCAGCCGTGGTCCTCAGACGGGGTGAGGACGTAAATGGTCTTGCCGGAGCCCTTGGCAGCGGAACCAGCAGAACCCTTGGCGGCATCGTTGCTACCGCACGCGGTCAGGAATGCAGCAAGCACCGCACTGCCGGACCCAACCAAGAACGAACGACGAGACATGTTGGTGTTCATAACGTTTCCCTTCCATAGCTTTCCGCCCTGATGGGCATTACATACTGGCCAGTTAACTCACAAACTGGCGCATGTACCGATAGGATTGCTCGATGCTCGCAAGCACGCGCTCGCGGCTCGACTCAAAAGCGCGATCTTCGACCTCGACGCAAGCGTCACCGTCAAAGCCCGCCTCGGTAAGCGCAGACACGAATGCGCCCCAGTCCACATCGCCCAGACCAGGAATCTTGGGCACCATGATGTCCAACGGGTAGGCCATGGTGCCATACTCGGCCAAGCGATCGCGCAGCAGCTTGATGTCTTTGAAGTGCACGTGGAAAATCTTGGGCGCAAACGCACGAATGGCGCGGTCGCAATCGATCATCTGCCATACAAAGTGGCTCGGATCGATCGCGATGCCCAAATTCGGGCTCGGCACGCGCTCGAACACGCGACGCCAGTTCGCGGGTGAGGTCATGATGTTCTGGCCGCCGGGCCAGTTGGTTTCGTCAAAGAGCATGGGGCAGTTTTCGATGGCAACAAGAATCCCCTCGTCCTCGGCAACCTTCATGATGGGGTTCCAAACGGCTCCCACCTCGTCGAGGTTTTCCTCGAGTGACCTATTTGTCATGCGCCCGATAAAGCTCGTCACCTTGGGCACGCCAAGCTTCTTGGCGGCGTGGATCACGTTGATCAGATGCTCGTTGCAGACACGGCGACGCTCGAGGTCGGCATCCATATTATTGGGGTAATAGGCCAGCGCGCCTATTTGCACGTGATGCTCGGCGGCGTAGTCAAGCAGATGCTGCGCGTATGCGTCGTCTTCAAGCACGCGCTCGGCATCCACATGGGTTACGCCCGCATAGCGACGCTCGGCTTTACCCTGCGGCCACGAGGCGACCTCGATGGTCTCATAGCCAATGCGGCTCACCTCGTCGATCATTTCCTCAAAGGTCCATCCGTCAAAGATGGAGGTGATAATTCCCAGTTTCATGCCCTACCCCTGCTTCACGTTGACGACGGTTCCGGTCTTACTCGACTCGATACTGCCAAAAACCGCTCGCATGGCGGCCAGGACGCTTTCGCCCGAGATGGCAGGATCGGTATCGTTTTCCAGGCAGTCCACAAAAGCATCGATGATGCCCGATGCGGTCTGGTTATCGTTTGTTTGGATGGCCTCGACGTCGTAGGTCTCATGCTCGCCGCATGCGAGGTCTACGACGATAGAATGAGCCGGGTCGTCATAGATGCGCATGACGCCACGAGTTCCGTAGAGCACCGTCGAGTTGTCCTCGGGACCGTAATACGTCCAGCTCGCCGTCATGGAGCCAATGGTTCCGCCGCTCATGGCGTAAACGCAAATGGCGTTGTCATCCACGCCCACCAGGTTTCCTTGCGGATCGCGCTTATCGAGCGTCGTCACGCGAGCAGTCGTGGATACGACGGTCTGGCCGAGCAGCCATTGGATGAGGTCGGTCTTGTGAACGCCCAGATCTGCCATGGCACCCATCGCGGCGCGCTTAGGGTCAAAGAACCAGCTGCCGGTTCCCGGATCGACACTCCACGTCTCGGGCCCGCCGTGACCAAACGTCGTGCGGAAGGTCAGGACATCGCCGATTTTTCCGGCGTCGAGCAACTCCTTGGCGCGCACGTGAGCGCGAGCGAAACGCTGATTTTGGTCAATCATGAGCTTCTTGCCTGCAGCGCGTGCCTCGGCAACCATCTGCTCGCACTCGTCGATGGTGATAGCCATGGGCTTTTCGCACAGCACGTGCTTGCCCGCCTTAAGGGCAGCGATGGTGGAGGCGGCGTGGTTGGCATTGGCGGTGCATACGCTTACGGCATCCACGTCGGAAGCCAAAAGCTCTTCGAGCGTTTTGTACGCCACGGCACCGTAGGTTTTCGCGATTTCACAGGCGCGGTCGTAGTTCATGTCGAACACTGCGGTGATCTGCGCATTCGAATTTGCCTCGTATTCGGGCAAATGACGAACCTGAGCGATCTTGCCGCACCCGATAACGCCCACGCGAACCATATGTGCCTCCTTCAGGCCCTAAAGAGGGCTCGATGCGTACCGATGGATCCTTGGAAATGAAAGATTTCTTTCATTTCTTTCATTTTGTGTTTCATCACTTGCATCGTAATGAGATAAAGATGGTTTTGCTTTGGCTATTCCCGTGAGTGGTATTAAACGATACTCAAGTGGTTCTAATGCGCTATATTCCTGCACTTTTCTATTTTTGCACCACAAGTTACCGTAAATCGAAAGAGAAGTGGTATTCAGAGAAGCATACCTTGCTGGCTAAAGCGCTTTATCGCCGGCCACTTCGACCGTATGAAAAGTTTTCAAAACCGTCGAGCGATTCAAACCTACCTTTCGCTTTTTTCAGCCGCATACTGCATGCTGTAAAGCAAACGACCCACTGGAATCGAGAGGGAGGGCCGATGGCCGGAAGCAAGAAAATCACCATCGCACACGTTGCTGAGCATGCAAAGGTTTCGTCTGCCACGGTCTCGCGCGTACTGAGGCATCCGGAGCTGGTGAACCCTTCCACCGTTGCGCGTGTGCGCAAAAGCCTGTCGGAGCTCGGCTATTCCGGAATCGCCGGACAACCCGCGGCGGGAACATCGCGCCGTACCATCGTGGTCAATATTCCCTGGCTCGACAACCCCTTTTACGGCGAGATCATGCGCGGCGTGCGCGTTTCCGCCGAAGCGCACGGTCTGGAAATGCTTATCTCCTGGGGCTCACCCGACAACGTTGAATCGTGCAAGCGCTTTTGCTCCATGCTGCAAAACTGCGGAGCAGCGGGCGTTATTATCCTTTGTCCACTTTCCTCAGAGTCGCTCGAGCGTATATCCAGCACCGTCCCTACCGTGCAGTGTTGCGAGTACAACCCCGAAACAAATATCCCCTTCGTGAGCATCGACGACCGCGAAGCAGCGCGCACCGCCGTTGAGCATCTAGTTTCATGCGGATGCAAGAAGCTCTCCATCGTATGCGGGCCGCAGGTTTATAAGTACGCCCGCGGCCGCAAGGAAGGCTTCTTGGAGGTTATCCGCACGCACGACCTTGTCGAGCGCCCCTCTTGGATGCTTCAGATTCCCAACAACAACTTTGGCCTCGCCTATTCCGCCATCTGCCATATGCTGGAATCTCCCAACCGCCCCGATGGCGTTTTTGCGTGCTCGGACACGTATGCCGCAGCCGTAATCCGCGCAGCCAAGAAATGCGGTCTCGAGGTCCCGCGCGACCTCATGGTTGTTGGTTTTGATAACACCGACACCGCAACCATGACCACGCCCGCGCTTACCACCATCAGCCAACCGCGTTACGACATGGGCTTTTCGGCCTGCAACCTACTTATCGAGCGCATGGACGGATCGGACTCCGCAAGCTCGATGCTTCTTGAAACGGAGCTCGTCGTGCGTGAGTCCACAATCCGCAAATAGATTAATGAGCAACGGCTACACAAGCCGCAGGGCCTGATATGCCGCTCCGAGAATGCCGGCTTCGTTGCCCAGCGTTGCGCGACGCAACGTGTAGCAGCCGCGCATAGGAGGAAAGACATATCGGTCGAGCCTCTCGGCAAGGGGAACCATCAATAGATCCCCAGCGCCAGAGAGGCCGCCGCCCACAATCACCTCAGAGGGGTCGACGGTCGCCATGATGCCCGCCAGCGCACGAGCCAGATAATCGACCGTCATATCGCGCGCCGCCGTGGCAGTAGCCCCGCCCTGCTTTACTTCTTCAAAAATCTCTTCGCCCTTGGTGAAGCGACGCTCCTCGCCGGCTTTCTCGGCAAGCTCGTTAGCGTTTTTGATAATCCCCGTGGCAGAAGCGTAGCACTCAAGGCAGTTGACGTTGCCGCAGCCGCACACGCGCTCCGAGGGAGCCACGACCGGAATGTGGCCGATCTCTCCGCCACAACCATGGTCGCCGCCCACGATCTTGCCATCGATAATGATGCCGCCGCCAACACCGGTGCCCAGCGTGACAAATATGGAATTGCCCGTAACGGAACCTTCTCCGCCCATCCAAACCTCACCGACGGCAGCAGCGTTAGCGTCGTTAATCAATGCCACGGGCAGGCCCGTTCCCTCACGCAAAATATTGCCGAGCGGCATGTTGCCCCATCCTAAATTGACGGCGCGCACGGCATCCTCGCCATTTACCGGACCGGGAATGCCCGCACCGATAGCGACGATAGGCTCGGGGGACGAAGCCAGCTTTTCGTTAATGCTGGAGATCATCTCATCGGGAATGTGGGAACCCGCATCGGCGAGGTTCGTAGGGACAGACCAGCGCTCAATAATGGTCCCTGTCTCGTCGACGATGGCAAACTTCACGGACATGCCGCCCACATCGATGCCGAACACACGCTTCATGGTAGCCACTCCCCTTCGAATCGCCGTGCAAACACGAGCGACAGTCAGTTCCATCCAAATGCATTGTATGCGCGAAAGCAGGACGGTTGACAGCATCCAATTTGTTAACGGCTGAGCGGCGATGACAAAACGATGGGCGGAAAAACCCGGGCGCGAGCACCAGAGCCGGGCAGAAGCGTGGAAAGCGTCCTGACTGGATCTATTCTCCATGCCGCGGGGTATCATTTGGACAACCAACGAACCCGTCTGCAGGAGGTGCATCATGCAGCGAAATCAAATTACGCCGCAAAAAGATGGTCGAGAAGGTATCGAGCCTGCCATCCCTACTGCCGAGGCAATTCCGCAACCCACAATGCAGCTGAGCCTTTCCGATTGGATTTGCGAACGTCGCCCTTTGCAGATCGGCTTTATCGTTCTTTTGATCGTTACGGCTCTTGTCTCGGAATTTGCTTTGCGCACGCACTTTGAGCAGGTCGAGACCTGGGGAAGTACCATAGAGGTCATCGACGCCAAGAAGACAAACGTCTTGGCGCTCACGACCTCGTCCCTTGCGCTCTCGGCAGCCATCACCGCCATCCCCGACGACGCCGGCACTCCCGTAGCCGAGCAACTCTCCCAGCTCGCTGGCAACCTGGGCATTGTGCTCGCGGTGCTCTACCTCGAAAAATACCTGCTCACAATCTTGAGCTTCCTCTCATTTGGCGTGCTCATACCCATTGTCTGCGTGCTCTTTGCCATCTCGCTCGGCATTCACGGGCGCTTGAGCACCAGCCGCGTGTTGCGAGTCCTGGGTATGCGCGTGCTCATCGTGGCAGCTATCGCCATCACGGTAGTGCCCGCCAGTGTATGGGTCACGCAGCGTGTCGATGAAACCTACCAGGTGAGCATCGCACAGGAAGAAGCAAAGGCAAAGGCGAAAGCCGAAGAGAAAGCCGCCAAGGAAAGCAAGAGCAAAAGCGAGCAGAAACAGGAGAACAAAAGCTTCCTGGACCAGCTTGTCGATGGCGCAGCGCAGCTTGGTTCGGCTCTTTCGAGCGGCGTTCAGAGCCTGACCGACAGCGTGATCACGCAGGCAACAAACCTGATTGAGGGTGCCATTGTGATGATTGTCACCTCGTGCCTGATTCCACTTTTGGTGCTCGCCGCCTTCCTTTGGATGGGACACGCGCTGCTGGGCATCGACGTCTCCGCGCCCACCAACTTCCTGGTGCACCGTTTTAAGAAGTAGGATGTCCCAAAGCTAATAATCGTTGTCCGGACCCGGGCGCCACAAAAGCGGCGCCCGGGTTCTTTTACGACGAATAGTCCGCTCGATGCCGCATGCCGCACGGTACAATCGGTTCCATGAAACCTATCGCGCACATTCATACCGACCTGCCGCAGAAATTTGGCATTCCTCGCAACAGCTTCTTGGCACCACACCTGCAGGGGTCGATTGTTTTTGAACCCGAGTTTGCACTGGATGCAGCCGTGGCGGGACTCGAGAGCTTTAGCCACCTGTGGCTTATCTGGCAGTTTGAAAACGGCACGCCCGGAGGTACTGCCAAAGACATCGCCGCCGATAGCGCAACCGCAAACAAGGCAGGCACCAACGACAACTGGTCGCCAACGGTACGGCCGCCACGCTTAGGCGGCACCGAGCGCGTAGGCGTTTTTGCCACGCGCAGCCCCTTTAGGCCCAATCCGATAGGTCTCACCTGCGTGAAAATCGATAGCATAGAGCACAGCGAGACCGGGCCCATCATCCACGTGCTTGGCGCAGACCTGCGCGACGGCACGCCGATCCTCGACATCAAGCCCTACATTCCCTTTGCCGATTGCCACGAGGATGCCAGCGGTGGCTGGATCGAAGACGCCCCGTGGCAGGAGCTGGAAGTCGAGTTTCCCAAAGAACTGCAGCAGCGCGTCCAACCCGAAAAACTCCCGGGACTCGTAGAGGTCCTGCGACAAGACCCACGCCGCGCCGGCAGCAAACACGAGCCGGAACGCATCTATCACTTGGCTTACGCCGGATACGACGTGGCGTTTACCGTAGACGGAACGCGTCTTGCGGTGATTGAAATACAGGCATCGGCCTAAAGAAGTGCTGCAACATAGAAAAATAAAGCACCGATGATCTTGCCAAAAATCGGCGCCAGCGCAGCAGTTAGCAGCGCCCGATAGATATCTGATCGCAGAGGCTCAAGCTCCATATGGGAGAACTTCTTTTTCCGATACAGTCGACTGCCGGCAAGCCAAATCAGATTGATGATTGCAATCGCAAGAAAAAGAAACAAATACTCAACCAGAATGTCTGCAAACGACATCTTGGCGTCCCTTTCGAAGGAAACCTATTAAAACGGTTCCAGTCTCGCGCGCCGTGTGGACACGCCTTTTCCAAGTGGCGTCCCAGAAAGCCAAGCAGTAACCTTGGCCGCTCGCCATAAAAAAGAGTCACCGTTTCCGGTGGCCCCCAAATCAACATGGCCAGTAAGAATCGAGCGGAGCACCTCTCGGCAGAGCATGTTCGTCTAAAGAAGTATTTCTACGTCATGCGCTCCCTCTTGGCAGCACGATGGGTAGCCGGGCTGCAAACGGCACTTCCCGTGCCGTTTGCAAAGCTCGTCGACGCTCAACTCGAACCCGCTATGAAGCCTCTTTTTAATGAGCTCATCCAACGGAAGGTCAACATCTCCGAGAGCGATCTTATGCCCCGCGTCGCGGAACTCGATGCGTGAATCGAACAGACGTATCAGGAGGTTGCAGCGGCGATCCCCAACGTCCCACCCTTCAACAATCCGGGCTGGGACGCTTATGACCGGGTCTTCCTCGATATCCTAGGCGTATCCAGCTAGAGAACGCGAATCTGCCGCTATTCCTCAAAATTGAAAAAAATTCAGTTTTGAGGAATAGCTGTCGCCCATTACGCCTCGCCGGCCAACCATCTCGCCAGGTCCACAACCTGCACTCCATCGCGATCCGTTGTCTCGTGATGCGTGCGAGCCAGAATCATCTTGGGATACGCGTCGCCTATCTTAAGAAGCGGTGAAATCTCCCTCTCAAACGTCTTTTCCGAGCTGATATCGTCACTAACTTGGATATAAAGCTTCTCGCTGCGTTTAATAGCTACAAAATCAATTTCCTTTTTATAGAGCACACCCACGTATACCTCGTATCCACGGCGAAGCAGCTCGATAGCTACCATGTTCTCGTACACGCGTCCCCAGTCCATATCACGTGTGCCGAGCAGCGCATACTTAAACGCATGGTCTGCCAGATAATACTTCTCACCGCTCTTGAGATATTTTTTGCCACGAATGTCGTACCGGCGCACCTTATAGAAGGCGAACGCATCGCACAGATACCCCATGTACGTGCCGACCGTCTTATTTGTGATCTTTAGCCCGTCCGCATTCAAAGTATCCGTAATGTTGCGGGCCGACGTGATGTTGGAGATATTGTCCATGATGTAATCGGCAATACGCAGCAACGCCGATTCGTTTCTTACGTTATGCCGCTGCACAATATCTCTCACGATTAGCGTCTTAAAAACGTTGGAGAGATACTGGTAGCGCTGTTCCTGCGTACGGTAGGGATAGGAGCCGGACATACCGCCAATATGGACGTACTCGTCAAAGTCACGGCCGGCTTCGCCACCATCGTTATAAAGGCGATATTCCTCAAACGAGAACGGGAAGACCTCGATTTCGAACGTGCGCCCCGTGAAGAGCGTCGACAGGTCACTCGACAGCAAGAACGCGTTCGACCCGGTAATGAATATGTCGTATTGTTCGGACGCATGGAAGCTATTAATTGCCCGCTCGAAACCATTGCACATCTGGACCTCATCGATAAGTAAGAAGTTCTGGGCGCCTTCCCTCCGGTGTTCTTTTACATAAGCGAGCAGCTCATGATACTCAAGCAGTCCCTCGAACTCATCGAGGTTGTAGTTGATGTGAATCACGTTCGAGTTAGGCAGAGTGGCCTCTATGAAATCGCGAAGGGACTCGAGCAGTTTTGATTTTCCGCTCCGGCGAATGCCTGTAATGACCTTAATATCCGGTACGCCGATAAGGCTCGTCAAGGTATCCATATACGATGCTCTATTGATGAGTTTCATCGGCATCCTCCTTCGGGCAACTAGCGCTATTCCTCAAAATTAAAAATTTTTTAGTTTTGAGGAATAGCCCTGTTGCAAATATACCCTGTTGGGAGATGCTTCGTCTCAAGCCTATTCCCCAAAAACGAAAATTATTCAGTTTTGAGGAATAGCACAGAGCTGGTAGTCCCAGCTCCTCGTCGCCGGTGTGCCGCGAGCGGAGATGAAGCAGGTCCGGCCAATCGGCAACAAAAAGCTCGGAAGCCGTTAAGCTTCCGGGCTACAAAATTCTTGGTCGCGGGGGCAGGATTTGAACCTATGACCTCTGGATTATGAGGTCGTATACAACGCTATTCATTAGCGGCAATCCTTCGTATCCTCTTGTTTCTACAGGTATGTATTGCCTGATTTCGCTCAAATCTTTCCTCGCAAATTCTTCGCGGCGACGCTTCGTTGCAATTCTTCGCAAAGAATCCGCCCCCAACCGTCGCAGGCGTCACCGAGAAAAGGTGCGACACTACTGCGACAAAGGTGCGAAACCGAACCTCTGCCTACTTTATCGTATAGAACTGCCTCGGGTCGTTTGGAGAGGAGCCATGCCACTCAAGCAGCCCTCCCTCCCCGATCAACTTACCTAGCACGCGGCTTGCCGTTCGACGATCTCTTCCGATGTGCTCCGCGAGCCCCCTTGCCGTCACCTTTCCATTCGTGAAGGCCAGCCTTACGGCGACGAGTTCATAGTCCCCAAGCGAGGCGATAGCCTCGGCCGAAATCCTGTCCTCGAGCGCCTCACTTCTCCTGACGGTCCGGGCCACGATGTTGTTCTCGAGCGTCAGCTGAACCTTCGTCCCGCCAGGCTCCGTGTAGACCGGATCGTTGAGCAGGGAGTCCTGCATCTCGGTGTAGATGCGCTTGACGCCCTCGTTCAGCTCCCGGACCCAGCCGAATTCAACCAGCGTGCGCGCGATACGCGGGTTGCGCGAATAGCGGGTGGTCCTCATGTTGCCGAGCGTCACGATGTTCGGGAGCGCCCCCGGGCTGACGATCTCCAGGCGATCGTCGAACATCGAGACCCGGATGTAGTCGCCCCGGAACGAGTAGTCGCGATGGGTCACCGCCTTTTCCCATTGAGCTCTAATACTTTTCCGCGAAGTGAACGTCTGCTTTTGGACCCCTGGAGCATCTGCATTTTTGATAGCAAAATCGCAGGATTTCAGCTTCAAAACCGCAGGAAACGGCACCCAGAAAGTGTCGATGCTTCGGGGGTCCGTTTTCACTCGTTCGCTTCTCGGAAAAGTATTAGACCTCGCTATCAGCTGTCCCAAAGATCAGACCGCCCCTCCTTCACGCCACGCAAAACCTGCCTTTTCCGCCCTTTCCCACCGTCACCCAAAAACTCATCCAACATTAATCTTGGCTCAAGAATCGCTTAATCTATAACCTGCACTATAGAGTTCGACCAAGGGCGGGGCGGCGCCGCGCAACGCAGACCGCCGAACGCAACGCTCGCGCCCGGGCAAATCGTCCGGCGTCGCGCCCATCGAACGAAAGGACAGGTCATGGACGACCTCGAAAAAGTTGAAACCATCCGCACCAAGTGCAACGTGAGCTACACAGACGCCAAAGCCGCGCTCGACGCTGTCGACGGCAACGTTCTGGATGCCATCATTTGGCTCGAGTCGCAGGGCAAGACCCAGACCACGTCAGCGCACGCCGCCACCGAGTCCGCGCCGGTCGACGAGCCCTCGGCCGAGATGGCCGCTGCGCAGGCCGCCTACGAAAAGTCGAGCGAAAAGACCGACTTCTCCAAGAAGATGGACAGCGTATGGGAGTACCTCAAAAAGCTCTTCCGCCTGAGCCTGGACACCAAGTTTATCGCCACGCGCCGCGATGCGATCATCCTCAACATCCCCATCCTGATCCCCATCATCGCCCTGTTTGCCTGGGGCGCTACGATTTGGCTGATGCTGATTGGCCTGTTCTTTGGCATGCGCTACCGCATCGACAGCGACGGCGACGTGCCCGGCAGCATCAACAACCTTATGAATCATGCCGCCGACGCCGCGAATGACATCAAGCAAAATCTGAACGACGACAAGTAATCGCAGACGGGGACACGCATGGCACGGATTCTGATCGTAGAGGACGAGGAAAAAATCGCCCGCTTTGTGACACTCGAGCTGGAGCACGAGGGCTACCAGGTGGAGCACGCCGCCGACGGCCGCACCGCCGTGGACCTGGCGCTGGAGCGCGACTACGATCTGATTCTGCTCGACGTGTTGTTGCCGCAGCTCAACGGCATGGAGGTCCTGCGGCGCGTACGCAAGCACAAGGATGTGCCGGTGATTATGGTCACCGCGCGAGATGCCGTGATGGACAAGGTGGCCGGGCTCGATGCCGGCGCCGACGATTACCTGACCAAGCCGTTTGCGATTGAGGAGCTGTTCGCACGAATCCGTGTGGCGCTGAAGCGCGCGGAGGCCGCGCGGGCGGCTTCGGACGTTGGCGACGTTGGGGCCGGGGAGGGCGCTACGGGTGCCGCTGCGATACCCCCGACTGGCGCCTCGGCCAAGACCTCTGCCGTGCCCTCCCCCGCCGCGCTCACCGTGGGTTCGGTCACGCTCGACCCCGACCGCCGCGAAGTCACGGTCGGAGGCTCGCCCATCGTGCTGACCGCCCGCGAGTTCGACGTCCTCGCCCTGCTTATGGCACATACCGGCACCGTGCTCACGCGCGAGCGCATCGCGCACGAGGCGCTAGGCTACGAATACGTGGGCGACACCAACAACGTCGACGTGCACATCGCGCACCTACGCGCCAAGATCGAAGACGCTGGCGGTGCTCGCATCATCCAGACCGTGCGCGGGGTGGGCTATGCCTGCCGTGCGTAACGCCGAGGCCAAGCGCGTCACCTCCATCGCCCGCGCCATCAACTGGAGCTATATGTGGCGCCGCCTGATGAGCTACGTCTGGCTCGATCTGCTACTGCTGCTTGTTTCGGCGGCGATCCTCGTCTATGGCTACAACCAGGCGCTGCCCGACGGCGCGTTTACCGCAGGATGGATCCCCGGCGCCACCGTTCACGGCATGTCGCTGGCGCCCGCACGCGGCTGGGACCTGGCCACGCTCACCTATACCGTCGAGCTTGCGCGCACCAGCAAGACCTTCTCCCTCGCGCAGGACCTCGTCGCGCTGTGGCCCCTCTATATCGTTGTTGTAGGTTGGCAGGCCATCGGCGTGCTCGATATGCTCGGCGGCGCCCGCCGCGTGCGCCGCACCATGGCGCCGCTCAACGACCTGGCTTTGCGCGTGGACGAGCTCGGCCGCATGCAACTCTCCGGCGGCAAGATGGAAACATTGGAGCAGGCCATCGAGCGCGCAAGTGTCGACTCGCCGAGCGTCACCACCGGCGACGCCGATCTGGCGAGTATCGAGGTCGCGCTCAACCGCCTACTGCGCCAGATGCAAGAGGCCAAGCTGCAGCAGATGCGCTTTGTCAACGATGCGAGCCACGAGCTGCGCACGCCCATTGCGGTGATTCAGGGCTACGTAAACATGCTCGACCGCTGGGGCAAAGACGACCCGGCCGTGCTGGCGGAGTCCATCGCCTCGCTCAAGGCCGAAAGCGAGCACATGCAGGAGCTCGTGGAACAACTGCTGTTTTTGGCACGCGGCGATGCCGGCCGCACCGCGCTGCATCGTGCGGATACCAATCTGGCAGCGCTCGTCGACGAGGTATGCGAAGAATCGCAGATGATTGATGCCGAGCACGCGTATCGGCTGGCTTTTGACGCTGCGTTTGCCAGCGACCCGTGCTGCGACGCGTCCGTCGATGTCGCGCTCGTGAAGCAGGCTCTGCGCGTGATCGTGCAAAACGCCGCCAAGTATTCGGACGCGGGAACGACCGTCACATTTGGCATAACACCCGATGCGGGCACGGGCACGGTCGACATAGCCGTTGAAGACGAGGGCATCGGCATGAACCAGGAATCCGCAGCTCACGCGTTCGAGCGGTTCTACCGCGCCGACAACGCACGCGATGCCGGCGCGCAGGGCTCGGGCCTGGGGCTTGCCATTGCCAAGTGGATTGTCGATAGCCATGGCGGCGTCATCGGTGTGACCTCAGTCGAGGGCGTCGGCAGCCGCTTTACGATTCGCCTGCCGCGGTAGGAGGCCCCCTCGTGAAGAGTGGCGAATCACGGTGTCCACGGTCGCCGATCTCCTGGAGATCCAGCGCGGGGCGGGCGCGCCCATCACCATCGACGGGAGCCGAATCACCGTCATGGCGAGGGAGGCTTAGGGCCGACACCGCCACGACGAAGCGCACTCCCTCCCTAACGTCAGAGATCATCGCCACTGGACCGGCAAGCGACAAAGCCCCAGGATGATAAAAAGCTTTCGACGCAGGAGCGCCACCACCTTTGAATCGAGGAACCATGAGCGATTTTGATGCCGAGAACGAATCGGTCGAAACGAGTGCGCCGATAGCCCTGGTCGATTCCGCAAACATAGAGCCCCTAATCCATACCGTTCGTGGGCAGCAGATCATGCTCGATACCGATCTCGCTCGGTTATACGAGGTAGAAACGAAGAATCTCAACCGCGCCGCCGCACGCAACGCCGACAGATTCCCCGAGGACTTCCGTTTTCAACTGACCAAAGAGGAGGACGAGTCTTTGAGGTGCCAAATTGGAACCTCAAAGACCATGGAGGGCCGCGGCGGGCGGCGTTACCTCCCTTATGCCTATACCGAGCAGGGCATAGCCATGCTGTCCGGCGTACTACACAGCGAAGTGGCGGTGCAGACCAGTATCAGTATCATGAGGGCGTTTGTCGCCATGCGCCACCTCCTCGCCGAAAATGCCACTCTGTTTGAGCGGCTGCGCGGTGTCGAGTTGAGTCAGGCGGCGTTTCAGCAATCGACCGACGAGCGCTTCAACCAGGTGTTCCGCCTGCTCGAAGGCGAGGTCGAGAAACCCCAGCGGATCTTCTTCGCCGGGCAGATGTTCGACGCCTTCAGCCTGCTGACAGATCTCGTGGGCCGCGCCGAGCGCGAAATCTCCCTCGTAGACGGCTACGCAGATGTCCATACCCTGAACATCCTCGCAAAGAAGCGCAAGGGCGTCGCGGTGACCGTCTACACCTCCGGCAACCGGCTCACGCAAGGCGACGTCGACGTGTTCAACGAACAGTACCCGCAGCTCACCGTCCGCCGCACCAGAACGTTCCACGACCGTTTCCTTATCCTCGACAGTGCGACCGCGTATCACATCGGCGCATCCCTCAAGGACGCGGGAAAGAAGTGCTTCGGCATAGACCTCATCCAAGACGAGGAGCTGACGAAGATGCTCATCGAGAAGCTAAAGCTCCTCGATGAGCATCAAACGGCTTGAGCGTTATCCAATCTCTTGCCGCAAGCCCTAAAGTTTGAGCATGATCGCTGAAAGCCTCGTTAGTCAACGTGTCAAAGCAGGCCCTGGTCCGCAAGCCTTCGATAATGCTTGCCGAGGAGCGTCAACCGGCAGGACTTGCTCTCCATCGCCGCGTTCCACATATGATCGGCGCCAACTGGAACCAGAAGACCATGCCGGTTGTATTTCTGGAGCAGAGCGAACACCCGGTTGTTCCTGGGGTCTGCTGGGGGCATGGCGTCCGTTCTCCCCTCGTCCCTTGGCTCATACGACGGATCCAGTCTGTATTCATAGTCCTCTGCTGAGAAGAGCTCTTTCAGCTCCCGCAGATCATCGAGCGAGACCGCGGGATCGACTTCGCGCAGCGACACGAAGCTTTCCGTGTTCGTTTTGAAAACAGGCCTTTGGTCCCACATGCCAAGCGATTGATCGATGTGCGCATAGACACTGCCCGGCGTGATGCTGCCTGTCAGGTTCGCCGCAGCGCCCTCTAGGGCGTTTATGAGAAGACTTGTAAAAACGCCATGCCCCTTACGCTCAAGCGAGGGCTGATCGCTTCGCGAGGCGGTGAGGATGGTGACATCCTCCGCGATTGCGGCATGGTTCTCCATACCCGCGACCGATCCCGCCGCCACCGAGAACCATCCGAGCCGCCGCTAATTTGAACTGTCTATCGAAGCGCTTCCCTTTCTGGCTCACATAGAGCACCCTTTGTCCTCAACTCGATGTCCAAGAAATCTTTTCCACTCCAGATTGTGACCAGTCAACGGTCTAATTTTCGGTATTCGGTTTTTTCAAACTTGCTTGCGGCGAACAACAGTTATGTTGTTTGCGGACGGCAAGTCCACAAGGAATAGCCGCATAAGCGGCGCAAGGGGGTGTAGCCACCCTGACGGAACGAAGTGACGAAACATTCTCGGTCGAGCAGTTTTCTTCTGCTGACCGGGAATGAAGCTCCGCAGGACGCACTACTCTCGACAGAGAGTATAGAAGTGCGCCCTTTAGTTCCTAAAGGGTTTTTATCAGTGCGACAAACAGAAAGTTGATGAGCCAACCGACTATTATTTTTCGTTGACTTTAAGTTCAAGGATATCCGGACGTGCATAATGTCCAATCGCATCATGCTTCATCTTACAGGCGGCAGGCAGGCTCATATCGAGCTCTGCATAGATGATGGTTTCTTCATCCCAAACCGGCTTTGTCAAATAATGACCATACGGATCAATGATGCAGCTTCCGCCTCTGCACACAAATTCCGGAAGTTCCGATACGATATTGTGCTCACACAAGTCAGAAGGATACGAACTGCGTCTGATAATCATATCAGCATTTACAAAGAAACATTTTCCCTCGATTGCAATGTGCTGAATAGTGGCTTGCCATTCTGGATTGTCATTGGTGTTTGGCGAAATATAAATGGTGATTCCCTTTTGATAGAGCGCTACCCGAGCAAGCGGCATATAGCTTTCCCAACAGATCATGCTGCCGATTGGTCCCCACGGTGTTTCAGTAACAGGGAAATAATCCTTATTCGCATCTCCCCATACAACACGCTCAGAGCCTGTGGGCTTCAACTTTCTGTGTACCTTATATGACCCGTTCGGTTCAAAAATGACATTGCTGTTGTAGAGCGTTCCACTAACAGCGTCTCGCTCGGAAAATCCAAGGCTGATGTATGCCTCCGCTTTTTTGGCTGCCTCTGCGAGTTGTTGGAACTCCGAATCTCCGGCGACAACAGAGGCATCGTAGTATCGTTTCCAGTCTTTTCGTCCCTCATCGCTTCGTTTTCCCATGCTAAAACCGAAATTCATTCCAACAGGATATCCCGGAATAAACAGTTCCGGGAAAACAATTAAATCCGGTTTTTGGCTTGCTGCTTCACAAATATATTGAAGTGCCTTTTTAAGTGATGCGCTTTTGCTGAACATAACAGGCTCTGCCTGTACTAATGCGATTTTACAAGTGGTTTTGATATCCTTCATAACGACAATTTCACTCCTTTACAAATGGCTCTGTTAGACCAGGATTGACATTCCGCCCCATCATCTTCTTGCGATTGCACAATGGTCGCCCCCTTGCCGGATTTGAATCCGGCAAGGGGGCGATGCGCCCGAGACCGAACGAGTTGCTCGCCTGGCCCTGCCGTTTCATGCTGACCTGCCGGCTAACTCGCCGTCTCCCCGTCGGGCGCCGGCGTCTTGACCCTCATCTCGAACGGTATCCCGCCCTCTCGGACGAGCACCCTGAGGAACGCGTTGACGGCGGTGGACATGGACAGGCCGAGCTCGTCCAGGATGGCCGTGGCCTCCCTCTTGACCTCCGGGTCGATGCGGATCGTCGTGGCCGGTATGTTCGACGGCATGGCCTCACCCCTCCTCGTGTATCGCGGTGCGATCATTCTACCGCCTCTATGCGGCGGGCGCGGCCCAGTAGTCCATGTAGGGCGGCTCCACGTTGAACATGTCGCGGACGCGGCTCCTGCAGACGCCGTGCGCGAGCTGCCGTGCGACCGTGCGCTCGGCGGCGCCGGAATCGGTCGCCATGAAGGTTCGGCACCACCTGAACCAGGCGAGGTAGGCATCGAGGCGCTTCGTCGACACGCCCTTGAACGGCTCCATGAAGGCGCCGAGGAGCGAGTGGACGGTGTTGACCCGGTTGATGGTTCCCTCGGAGCGGTCCTTGGGGTCGTAGGCCGCGTGCGCGGCGACCTCGAGCTCGGCGAAGACGCCGACGTAGGCGGCCGCCCTGTCGGTCGCGACGACCGAGCCGGTCGCGATGCGGCCCCTCGGCGCGTCCATGGCGCGCTCCCTCGAAAGGGCGCCCCGCCCCGTGACCTCGAGGAACGTCTCGTTCGAGTCGTTCACGCCGGTCATGACGCAGATCCGCTCGCGCGACAGCCCGCGCCTGTGCACCTGCTTGCCGCGGTGCCGGGGGGGGCGCGGCATCGTGAACGACCCCTTCGCGTGGTTGCCCTTGAACGACTCGGGGAAGTAGGTCTCGTCGAGCTCACAGCCGCAGCCCCGCTCGACCCTGAACGAGGGGGAGTAGGCCGAGAGGCACTCGATCAGCCTGTGGCGCATGGTGTAGGCGGTCTTGAGGCAGACGCGGCAGCGCCTCGCGCACTCGCGCAGGGGCAGCATGAGCGCGAAGCACTCGGCGTAGGCCATCCAGGTCTCCTTCGGGAGCCTGCTCGTCCCCAGGATGCGCTCGCTGCCCATGCCGAAGGTCCTGCCGCAGCCCCGGCAGAGGTAGCGCTGCTCGCCGTTCTTCGATTTGCCCTTCTTCACGACCGCGACGGACCCGCAGCGCGGGCAGCGTTCGATTTCGTAGGCGGAGCCGGCCGCGTCGTCGAACGCCGCCGCGCGGATCACGTCCCTGACGGACTCGATAGCGCGGCGGCGCTCGGTCTTGCTGAGGTTCGCCATGCCCTTCTTGAAGTTGAGGACCTGGTCTTCGGCGTTCATGCTGCCCCCATCATCGCGGTCTACGGGGTCAACGATATGGCACCGTGGGGACACATGTATGTCAATCCTGGTCTAACAGAGCCATAGAAAAACATCTATTTTAGCAGCGAGTAAAAATAGGAAATCAGAAACAGTAGCTAGTCTCTTCGATGCTGCCATTAGCCGCTAAAACCGAAACGGCAGTTAGTAGATCATTAAAAAGTGTGAAAAAGATGGTGCGAATGAGAGGCACCATGCTCAACTAGTGTCAACGGGCCCTAAAACGAGCTCAGGAAGTCACCCTGTTCAAAATAGGCTCTTTTTAATTGATTTCGACCAAAATTCGACCAAGATTGAAAGTCAAAAAAGAAAACAGCCCAGAGGAACAATGCCTCTGGGCTGCTAAAAGTCTTGGTCGCGGGGGCAGGATTTGAACCTACGACCTCCGGGTTATGAGCCCGGCGAGCTACCAGACTGCTCCACCCCGCAATGTCTGGACGCACCTCGTGCGCAAGAAAGTATATTACGATGCGCTTATGCCTGATGCAAGAAGAAACTTTGCTTGCTTGCACATCTCCACAATTTAGGGCGTTTTATCCACAATTGGCGCAAACTCAGCGCCCCATCAGCTGCATGGCAGCAAGCTCGAAGTATACAATTGACGCGAAAGATTTGCATCGCGCATGCGTCATATGAAGGGAAACTCATGCTTTTAGCTGTGGATATGGGAAACACGCAAACCGCCCTCGGCCTGTTTGACGGAGACGACCTTGTCCACTCCTGGCGTATGCCCACCGATCGCACCTTCACGGCCGACGAGGTCCACATGCGCCTTGAGGGCTACTTTCGCATGTCCAGCCTGGACCTTAGCCAGGTCAAAGCCATCGCTTTTGCCGGCGTAGTGCCCGAACTTTCGCGCGAGTGGCACGCCGTGGCAGCGCGCCTTACGGCAACCGCCGTGGTCGTGGGCACGCAAACAGTCCAGGCAACAAAGCTGCGCGTAGCCAACCCCAGCGAGGTTGGCGCCGACCGTATCGCTAACGCCGTTGCGGCCGAGGCTTTCTACGGCGCACCAGCCATCGTGGTCGACTTTGGCACCGCCACCAATATCGATGTCATCGACAACGAGGGCTATTATATCGGCGGCTCCATCGCCCCCGGCATCCGCATCTCTATGGACGCCCTTACCGCACGCGCTTCCAAGCTGGCAAGCGTTCCGCTCGAATCGCCCGCTCATGCCATTGGGCGCAACACCGTCGAATGCGTACAGAGCGGAGCCGTGATCGGTGCCGCCGCCATGGCGGAAGGCCTCGTGGCCCGCATTAAAAACGAGCTCGGCGCGCCCGATGCCCGCGTTATCGCCACAGGCGGTCTCAGCAGCGTAGTGGCGCAATCGACCGACGTCTTTGACGTCATCGACAACCAGCTCACTCTGCGTGGCATCCGCGAGATCTATCGCCGCATGACGGAGTAATACGACACACCCTAAATTTGACGCAAGCTTACGGCTTCCGAAGGATAATTCTGCTCGCCCGCAGGGGTAATAACCACCGCACGGCCCCAGATATCCAGACCGGAGAACGTGCCTGTATCCATCACATGGCCCGTCGGCGCAATCACAGCAACCTGTTTGCCCAGCATGGGCACCATGTCGAAATACTCAGAAAGAATCGGCGCCATGGGCCCCATGCCTGCCTGCATCGTGGCCATCCTCGCTGCCCACGCATCCACGCGAGCAATCATCGCATTGCGCAGCATGCCAGCGAGTTTCTGCATATCGGGGCAGTTTTCCTCCCCCATCAAATCGTCGAGCGAGATGGGATCCAGCGCCTGCGGGCTCACCTGAGAGCCCTCGCCCTCGACCATCACCGGATGCAGGTTAACGCCCAACCCCACCACGGCAAAAGGACCGTCGGCGCTCGCCTTGGCCTCCACCAAGATGCCCGCGAGCTTGCGATCAAAGGGCTCATCCTTCCCTACCGCGACGCGCGCCACGATATCGTTAGGCCACTTGATGCCTACGCGCTCAGCCAGACCAAGCTCACACAGCGTATCAATCACGCCCATCGCGCACACTGCCGGCAGCGCCGTGAATTCCTGCATGCGAACACCCGGACGCAGCACGCAGGAAAGATAGATGCTCCCCGCAGGCGAGGTCCATACGTGACCGCGCCTGCCGCGACCTTCCGTTTGCTCCTGCGCGCACACGCACCAACCGTGCGGCGCGCCCTCGCGGCCGCGCTCGATCGCCACATCATTAGTCGACGTCACCGACTCCTCAAACACGATCTGCGGCAACTCGCCGGCAATCATCTCGCCCACAAGCACTCCTCCAACACAAAACGCCCCGTTTGAGCAGCGGCGCGAATATCCACGCCTGCCGCCCAAACGGGGGCCGAATCAAACAAAACTACAGCGAACCCAGCTCGCCCACAATATGGCCCACGCGGTCCTCAGGCTCCTTTACGTCCACACCCTCGTAGCGGAAGAAACGCGCCGGATCGTGCATAAGGTCCTCGAGGGGCACAAGCACAAAATCGCGCTCACCCAGCTTGGGATGCGGCAGGCGCAGCTTATCGCCGCCGTGAATCTCGCCTTCCATCCACAAAAGGTCGCAATCGAGCGTGCGCGGCCCGTTGGCACGTGCACTCTTGGTGCGATTGCGCCCCAGTTTGTTCTCGACCTCCATGAGCTGGTCTAGCAGGATAAGCGGAGCGAGCTCGGTGCGAATCTCGATAACAGCGTTGGCAAAGGGCTCCTGGCGCTCCTCGTAAGCAGGCTCGCTCTCGTAAATGCGCGAGCAGTTGGAAACGCAGGTCATGGGAATCTCGGCAATAAGGTCCTTAGCAGCACGGATATTATCCAAGCGGCGGCCCAGATTGGAGCCGAGGGCCACGAACGCCCGGCGCGGCTGAGGCTTGGCAACTGCCCAGTAACCGTTGAGGAACTGCGCGAAACCGGCCACGTCGTGCACGCGCACGATGTTCGCGCCAGCCTGGATGGCGCCCAGGCACACGCCAAAGGTGGCAGCGTCGCGCTCGGTAGCATCCGCCACGCCCGAGACGGTGCCCACAAAACGCTTGCGCGAAACCGCGCACAGCAGCGGGTAGCCGAGCGAGGCCATCTTTGCTGTCTCACGCTGGATGATGATGTCCTCGTTCGCAGTCTTGCCAAAGCCGGCGCCCGGATCGATGCAGATGCGCTCACGTGCCACGCCCGCCTGCATAAGAGCGCGCGCTTGGTCGGACAAAAAGCCCATAACGCGACGCATGATGGGGGCAGAATCGGGCATGGTGAAGCGGCGCAACTGCGAGGTGCTCACGTAGGCTTCCTCGCGATGCACGGAGCGAGCCATAACAGCGGCGAGCGCATCGGGCTCGGGCTGGGCGGTATCGGCAACAACCGCGGCAGCCGTGGTCTCGATGGCAGAACCGGCGAGCGCCGCACCGATAGCCTCGGCAGAAGGAGCGTCGGATGGCGTCTCGGCGGCGTCCGACACCTCGGCGTCCTTAGCGGCAGCCTCCTTGCCCTTGACGGGCTTCTTCTTGTCGTTTTTCTCGGGCACGATGTCTGCCGGAAGTTCGTCAAAGGGAAGCAGGGGCTGGATCAGGCTGCGCTTGGTATTGCGGCTTTTGCGCGCCGCGACTGCACTCTCTGCGGCAGCGCGGGCCTTCTCGGCCACAAAAGCAGCGGCAGAGGTATCCAGCTGCACGGCGGTGTGCGCATGCGCGGGAGCCGTGAGCTCGCCCGCATGCATAACCACCACACCGCAGTTGTTGGTTGTCACGAAGTCGAGCATCTTGGGATCGGTGAAGCCCGTCACGTCGTTGACGATAGAGGCGCCCACGCGCACGGCGGCCTTGGCCACCTCGACATGGCGCGTATCGACCGAGACAATGGCACCACGCTGAGCAAGCGCGCGGATCACCGGCAGCACGCGACGTGCCTCTTCGTCGGGAGAGACGGGCGTGAAGCCGGGGCGTGTGGACTCGCCGCCCACGTCGATGATGTCGGCGCCGTCGTCGAGCATCTTGAGGCCGTACGCGATGGCGGCCTCGGTATCCATGTGCTCGCCGCCGTCGCTAAAGGAATCGGGCGTAACGTTGAGGACGCCCATGATGCGCGGGCGATCAAACTTGAGCTCGTACTTCCCGCAGCGCCAGACTTTGGTGTCGTGAGCCATAGATGTCCTTTCGAAAACTGTACATGCCAATAGCCAGGCTACCGGCACGATGATATGCGTATGATGCCGCGCACAGATGCAAACGCGGGGCATGACACCCTATTGTATCCGCCTGCAGGACTTAAAAATCGAAGGCAGCTGCGATGTCGCAGGAAATCAAGAGGTCGGCATTATGATCTTGCGGTGTGGGGTCGCGGTTGATGATTACGAGCTTGTCCCCGTTAAAGAAGCGCGTGAGACCAGCCGCGGGATAGACCACGAGCGAAGTGCCGCCGATGATGAGCATGTCCGCATGGGAGATGGCTTCCACCGCACCGTTGACCACGTTGTCGTCGAGAGGCTCCTCATAGAGAACGACATCGGGCTTGATCTCGCCACGGCACAGGGGACATATGGGCACGCCTTGCGCGTCCTCGTGCTCACGCGCCATAATCCACGCGGCATCGTAGGTCTTGCCGCAGCGCTGGCAAACGTTGCGATGCACCGAGCCATGCAGCTCAAAGACGTTCTTCGAGCCCGCCATCTGGTGAAGACCGTCGATATTTTGCGTCACCACGGCATCGAGCTTGCCCGCTGCCTCCAGCTCGGCGAGCTTGGTGTGCGCGCGATTGGGCTTTGCGTCGAGCGCAATCATCTTCTTGCGATAGAAATTGTAGAAGTCCGGCTTATGGGACACAAAGAACGAGTGTGAGAGCATCGTCTCGGGCGGATAGTCGAACTGTTGATGATATAGGCCGTCCACGCTGCGAAAATCCGGAATTCCACTCGCCGTGGACACCCCCGCACCGCCAAAGAACACCGCGTGCTCGTGCGTCTCGAACAAACTCGCCAGGGCCCGCTGGGCCTCGGCGGCATTGGTTATAGCCTCTGCCATGTGCGCCTCCTTGTTCGCCTTGATTCAGCATAGCGCACAAGTGCGTGCGTGGCCTTCGCGAGCGGGAACGGTTACCGATCGTCACGCGGCTTGCCAAAGTGAGCCCCCTGGGCAGGACCGTCGTCCTCAAGATCGTCATCAATAACAGGGGCATTGTCGCCGGAGGGATCGGCAGCGTCAGCAGCATCGCCGCCGGCGGGGCTATCGTCGTTTGCGGCCTCGTCGTCCGCAGTCTCATCGTCCGCAGCATCATCGTCAGGCGCATAGCCCGACCCAAACTCGGACTCGGCAGCAGGCGCTTCGCCCTCGTGTGCATCAGCATCGTCCGCTTCAGCGGCATCCTCGACAGAATTTTTGGCACCATCGCTGTCGACATCTTTGTCGAGTTCAGCCTCGGCATCTTCCGCCACGGGCTTCTTGGGCAGCATCTGTGCGCACGCAAACGCGATGACGGCCGAGCACAACACAACGAGCATGCCAGGCCTCGTAAGACTTCCCATGCCAAAGATTCCACGGATCACAAATTTTGCCAGCAAGACGCCCACGATCGTGAATATCGCCAGCCCCGATGAGGCCAAGAACAAACGCTTCGCATCATAGTTGTGGCAGACAACCATGATGCCCATTACGCCCACAGCCGTGCTCGCAACCGCAAGGAGTAATGCTAAGAGCGCCATCTCGATCGCAACGTTGCGCAAATGAGGCTCAATGATGCCCGGCAGCACGGCAAGATGAATAGTGCCAACCGCAGCCAGCATAAAGGCGGCAACAAAAAGAACGATGGAGGCGACCTTGCATGCAATCTCGAGGCGCTCTGCCCCAAGCCGGCCCGTGTTTTGCGCGTCCGACATCGCGAACCTTTCTAAAACGTTTTTGAAAAACCACGCCAATCGCGCGGTATGCTGCATCAACTGGATATTATACGGATGCGCAGCTCGTTTTACAGGCGCACTGCCAATTTGTCTTTGCCGCGATTACATTTACCGCTAAATCGCATGTCTTTCCATCGGAATGCCCAGGAGGACCCATGTCCCAACGCTATCTTTTTGCCTCGTGGAACGTTAACGGCCTGCGTGCCGTGATAAAGAAGTCGCCCAGCTTTGAGGAGATCACGCAAGAGCTCGATGCCGATGTCTTTGCCTTGCAAGAAACAAAACTGCAAGAGGGACAAGTGAATCTCGATTTGCCGGGCTATTTTCAAACCTGGAGCTATGCCGAGCGCAAGGGATATTCGGGAACAGCCGTGTTCAGCCGCGAGAAGCCGCTTTCCGTTCGTCGAGCGGCCGACCTTCTTGAATGCGCCGCGCCCGAGGCGCACGACCTCGTGGCCGAAGCCTGCACGGAAGGGCGCGTTTGCGCTCTCGAATTCGAACGTTTTTGGTTTGTAGACGTCTACACGCCCAACGCGCAAAACGAGCTCGCCCGCCTGGACGTGCGCATGGCCTGGGACGACGCTTTCCGTGCGTTTCTCAAAAGCCTGGAAGCAGAAGGCAAGCCCGTTGTCACCTGCGGCGACTTCAACGTAGCCCATCAGGAAATCGACCTTAAGAATCCCCGTACCAACCGCGGCAACGCCGGTTTTTCTGACGAGGAACGCGGCAAGTTCACCGATCTTTTGGACGCCGGGTTCACCGACACCTGGCGCTCGCTCAACCCCGAGGTCACAGGCGCATATAGCTGGTGGAGCTACCGTTTTAACGCGCGCAAGAACAACGCAGGCTGGCGCATCGACTACTTCTTGGTGAGCGACGGAATTGCCCAAAACGTGCGCGGCGCGGACATCCGCAATGACATCTTTGGCTCCGACCACTGCCCGGTCACGCTCGAGATCGAACTCTAGCCGCAACAATCATCGCTTGCCGCAGCCTCTCGGCACAAAATGGGCGCCCACCGCACAGTGCGGTAGGCGCCCATACTTGTTTTTATCGAGCCGCTACTCTTCCCTATCGGTCAGAGCCAGCAGATCCTCCTCGCCGGTACGAACCTTAAAAACCTTCTCGACTCCGTAGACAAAGATCTTGCCATCCAACGGTCGAAACAGGAGCGTAACGCGGCGGCAATTTATATGTTTCCGACCGCGGTGAGCAATCGTGCATGACGCCGACGGGGTTATAACAAAAAGCGGCAAAGTGTGAGAGAGGGCGCAAACTGCCGAGTTGCGCCATAGAGGAGCAGCTTATGAGCACATCAAACGCAACTGGGCACAACACGGCAGCAACTCCGCAGTCAAAGATCGTCGCCGTCCCGGCCGTTGCACGCCGGTACGCGCGCAAGCCCGCCATCCAGCGCATCACCAGCAACGGTACCATTGCCGCAGCCGCCATGGTGCTTGCCGCCATCGTGGCAGTGATCGTGGCGAATACCGATGCCTACTTTGCCGTGCGAGAATTCCTCGAGGCACCGCTTGCCGTGCAGATAGGGCTCTTTATCGGCAGCATCTCGCTCGAAGGCTTTATCAACGACTTCCTCATGGCGATCTTCTTCCTCTCCGTAGGTATCGAGCTTAAATACGAGCTCACCGCCGGTGTCCTCACCAACCCACGCCACGCGCTCATGCCCATTCTCGCAGCATGTGGCGGCGTAGCTGTGCCCGCCTTGATATACAGCGTCTTTAACGCCGGTGGCAACATTGGCGGCTGGGCCGTGCCCATCGCAACCGATATCGCCTTTGCACTGGGCATCATGTCGCTTGCGGGAGACAAGGTGGCACCCGCCGCAAAGGTGTTTTTCTCCACGCTTGCCATCGCCGATGATTTGCTGGGCATCATCGTGATCGCGCTCTTCTATGGGCAGACGCCCTCCATTCCCTGGCTCGCCGCAGCCGTTGGCGTCTGCGTGCTGCTGGGCCTGCTCAACGTACTGCAGGTATTCCATGCACGCTACTACGTGGTGCTCGGCATCTTGCTGTGGTTTTGCATGCTCAACTCGGGCGTGCATGCCACCCTCGCTGGCGTGATCTTGGCATTCTTCTTGCCCGCACGTTCTGACATTCGCCTCGATTCAGTCAAGGACTGGCTAAGCGATCGCGGCGATGAGCTCGACGACATCTATGACCCGCAGATGCACGTGCTGGGCCAGCACGAGTTCACGCACACCGCCAAGCGCGTGGAAAACATCATGCATCACGTGACGCCGCCACTGCAGCGCGTGGAAACAACCATCGCCACGCCGGTCAACTTTATCATCTTGCCGCTCTTTGCCTTTGCAAATGCCCAGCTCAGGCTTGTTGGCGTCGATATGGCCAGCGTGGTGAGCGACCCGGTGGCCCTGGGTTGCTTCTTTGGCCTGGTTTTGGGCAAGCCCATTGGCATCATCGCCGTCACGGCACTGAGCGTGAAGATTGGCTTTTCGCCTCTGCCCGAAGGCGCTACATGGGGGCAGATGCTTTGTGTGGGAGTCCTGGGCGGCGTGGGCTTTACCATGTGCATCTTGATTTCGGGCCTGTCGTTTAGCTCCGGCCCCGAGCAGTTGGCGGCAAAATGCGCCGTCCTTGCCGCAAGCGTCACCGCCTCGCTGCTTGGTCTGGCGCTGCTCAACGTTACCCATGCAGCCGAGGTACGCAAGGGCAAGCAGGTAGCTGTGGAGTAGGCGGCACGCCCGGGCGAGTCGCCGGCCAAAGCGGGTCGCTAGCAAGTCCTTCGGCGGGCACGGGCCACACGCAGAGCAATCTTGTCAAAACGGCAATCGGCCTCGGCAAGCCGGCAGCAAGTTCCTCGGCATTCAAAACCCGCGCACAAACGGCAACTTTTCGTCAAAAATAAGGAAAGGTGAACGTTTGTGCGCGGGTTTTGTTGTACCGCGCGGCCATGCCGCGTGGCGGTGCCGCGTGGCCGTACCGCCGCGCCGCGCAGGCTCGCCCAAACCGTCGCGAAGGCCCTCGGGCGCGCAGACTGCGCGGCTACTCGCCAGCGCGCAAGTCGTACTTTTGCACCACGCGGTCGATTCTGCGCGTCCATGGAGCATAGAGCGCGGCAAGGAATACACAGGTGGCAGCGCTGTGCGTAAGGTCAAACGGCACCGCTGCAGAGACGCGCGCGATAACGCCCGCCACCGTGAGGGGCTGAACGAAGCCGATCACGTCATACGCGTTGATAATCACGCCGTATAGCAAACCCGAAGCGGCGCCATATGCAAGTAGCGCCGGCATGCGAACACAGCCATTTACACGCCTAAAGGCTCCAGCGTGGGCGAGCAATCCGCCCACGTAGCCCACCACGCCCCAGGCGTACATCTGCCATGGCGTCCACATGCCCTGGCCAAAAAAGAAATTGCTGGTGAGAGCCGCCAGCGCACCGACCATAAATCCCGAGCGCGCGCCCAAACAGGCGCCCGCGATGATAGCAATGGCAGAAACGGGCTTGAAATCGGGAATTGGCCCAAACAGGATGCGTCCCGCAGCAGCCAAGGCAGCCAGCACGAGCGTGGGCATGATCTGCCGCAACGCCGGGCGACTCGCCTCGTAGCCCGCAAAGAACATGGCGAGCACAAGCACCACCATCGCAAACATTAAGAGAGCCGCCTGAGCGATGCCCAGATACAGCATGAAGCCCATGCACAACGGCACAAGCAAGAGCATCGACCCCTCTATGGAGCGCCATATGCGAGCAAACACGCGAGCTCCTTTACGGCCGGTAGTACACATTGTTGGCAAAAAACGTCGCTACGGGTTCGGTAGAGGCAATCTCGCCATCGAACATCATGGATACCGTATCAGCCACCTGCTGCACAAAATCGAGGTCATGCGACGCCATGAGCACGGTCTTGCCCTGAGCCCGAAGGTCAAGAAGCACATGCGCAACCTTTGAGCGCGCCTGCGCGTCCAATCCCTTAGTAGGCTCATCGAGCAGCAGCACGTCCGGTTTTGCCAGCAGCAGCTTGCCGATGGCAAGCAACTGTTGCTGACCGCCCGAAAGATCGTACGGATGCACAGGCCCCTGTACCGTAAGGCCCAGCTTCTCCAGCAGCCGATGCACCTCTTCCTCGCCATAGCCAAGCTGGCCGGACCACTCCATCAGCTCATCAAGCGTTGTCTCGGCGGCAAACAGGGCGCGGGGGTCCTGCGGCAGCAGCACGCGCCGCCCATCTCCGGCACGCACCTTGCCGCGCTGGAGGCGCGACGAGCCTGCCGCAAGCGTGAGCAACGTCGACTTGCCGCAGCCGTTGCCGCCTACCAACGCATGGATTTGCGCCTTGGCAACACATAGGTCAAGGTTCCGCAGCACCCAGGGAGATTCGCGATCATACCTAAACCAGGCATCGCTAAACGTGAGCGCGCAAGGGGCGCCTTCCCCCTGTACCCGCGGGGGCACGGTCTTGTCGGCACCCACCAGCGGCTCTCGCATGCGCAGCGCTTCCATGTCGAGAATCTCTCGCACCTGCCCATCTACAAGCTCAAACGCGCAGGTTGCATAGTCAACCATCGCGCGCGGGGCATGCGTAGCCACCACCACGGTGCACCCTAACTCGCGGTTGATGCGAAAGAGGGCATGGAGAAAATTGCGCTCGGCCACCGGATCGAGTTGCGAAGTAGGCTCATCGAGCAACAGCAACGACGGTTGCGCCACGAGCGTCGAGGCAAGGGCGAGCAGCTGTTTGCGACCGCCCGAAAGCGAATCGGTGCTCTGTCTAAACCAATCGTCGATGCCAAAGAAGTAGCTGGTCTCGGCTATGAGGCGACGCATCTCGTCTTGCGGGGTACCTAGATTCTCAAGGCAAAATGCCATCTCGTGCCAAACGCTCTCGCACACGATCTGGTTATCGGGATTCTGAAATACATAGCCTATGCTCCGCGCGCTCTGTGCATCGTCGAGCCGGTCAACGTCAACGCCGCCCACCGCAAGCGAGCCCTCGCGGGTACCCGCAGGCGCAATCTGCGGCTTGAGTAGCGAAAGCAATGTCGACTTGCCTGATCCGGTACCACCTACAAGTATGGCAAAGGCGCCGCGGGGAACTTTCCAATCAAGGCCACGCAGCACGGGAGCTTTGGCTTGCGGATACGAAAACGTAAGCCCCTTCACGGCGATGGCCGCAACGGGTGCCGGCGCCTCGTTCCAATCGAATGTCTCGCTCATGCAAACCTCCTCGAGCGCACAGCATGCATCGCGGCCGGAAACAGCATCCATGCGGCATAGGGAACGTACCCCCACCAGACAACCAGGCGGCTCAGCACGGGATAGAACAAGAACTGACTGCAAGCCACCATGGCAAGTGCGCAGCAGAGCGCGGCGGCAAGCAGCAAGACCGTGAGCGCATACACATCGCGCGCGCGAAAGCGATAGCGCGTATAGGTAGTACGGCGAGAAGCGGCGCCCCAGCCGCGGGCGCGCATGGCATCGGCCATCTCCAGCGAGTCTTCCATACCCCAACCCATCAACACCGAAGAAAGACGCAGGCGGCTCTTTGCCGCATCGACCGCACCTGCTGTCGGCACGCCCTGTGCTCCCTGGACCGCAAGGATTTGATGCCCCCGGTGCACAAAACGCGGAATCATCCGCATCGTGCTCGAGATCATCAGCGCAACCACGGGAGCCACATTGCCAAAAAGCGCCATGACCTTATCGAACGTCAACATATGAGAGCCAGCCATAAACCACAGAGCGCTTGCCACAAACAGGCCACCCATGGCTAAGCCGTACATCAGGCTCTCAAGATAAACAGCCCGGGCGCCCAGGTAAAACAGAACCGTAGAGCCCGAGGCGGAAAAAAGCGGGTTAAACAGCGCGATGATGGCGATGATGGGGAGCTGCCAACGGAGGCCCGCGAGGGTCGAGCGCGAACCACGCGTGCAGCAGTTTGCGGCAAATGCCCCGATGAGCGAAATAGCAATCAGCACCGGCTGCATCGCTGCCATGGTAAGGCAAAGCGTGACGATAACGTAGCACGCCGGCACGACGGGATGCGATGTTTCGAATACGTAGAAAGACCGCTGTTTCATGAACGCCTGTCGTCCTCTCGGCTTCGCCAGACATCCAAACCTTCGTCGCTTAAGCGACGGCCGCCCTTGTTGCGAATCACGGCATATGCGCCAAATGCCGCAATAAAAATCAAAGCACCAACACCAAGGCCCGCGCCATTGGGGAGTGTGACACCTGCCAAAGACGCGCCGAGCGTATCGAGACTATTCGAGCCGCCCACCGGGGTATTTACCGTTCGGCTCTCATCGGCGGCAAACACCGTTAGCTCCCCGCGCGACACAGCAAAAACGGAGCCGTCGCGATTTACCGACAGCGCATGCGAAAGGGGCGCAGCCGCAGCGTCGAAAGGCCCGTCTCCCGTCCCTTCTTTGTCCGCAATGCGCTGGACCGAAGCCTTGGAATCGTTTGCCTGTTCTATATAAAAGAGCGATCCATCCTCCGCCTGGGCATACAAACCGAGTGTCATGGCAGAAGCTTTCTCTCCGTAGGCAACCGGCAGCAACTCGCTTATTGCGCTGGAACATACGGGGATCTGGGCATCGGCGCGTAACGAAAGCGCGGTACCGTCCTTCGCCAGGCGATAGACAGATCCATCGGAGCCTCCCACGTATACCGCATCGTCAACGCACACCGGGGCGCAGGAAGAAAGGGCGCAGCCAAGACTCACGGAGTTTTCGATCCGCAGGCTCGAATCGGCAGCCTCCACCAGGCAAACCGTTCCGTCGGACGCCGCGACGGCAAGGGCCGCGGCGCTTCCCGCCGTGCCCGCAGATGCCGACGAGGCACACGACGCCAGCCCCGCCGAAGCGGTAGCGGCGCTGTCGAGCACTTTGCCCGAAGCAGCTTCGAGCAAATAAGCCACGGAGTTAGCGCCACTCACCAGCAAACGGCCCTGCGAGTAAAGCGCTGCAGGCAGAGCGCCTTCGCCCGTAGCAACACCATCAAGCAGAGCCCCTTTCGGTAGCGCAAGCTCCTCCTGCCACAGCAGCGACCCGTCCACCGAGGAAAACGAGGCGACCCTGGTCTCCAAGCAGCCGTTCCCCCGATAGGAATAAGTCACGAACACGCAACCCTCGGCGTACACAGGTGTGGAGCACGAACTCCACGTTGCGCCCTCTACGCCCAGCGGCATACCCTCGCCAGAAACCCATGCGCTCGTTAGGTCCTCGTCATATGCCGCCAGGCGGCCGTCTACTAAAGGAACCATCAATGCGCTATCGGCAAACATACACGAGCCGAGCGACTGCGCGGGCAGTGACACCTGCTTGCAAACCTTGCCGCTCGTCGCGTCATACTGGGTCAGACTTGTTTTATCCAAAAGATATAGATAGGTTGCCTGCCCGCGTTGACGAAGGGCAACAGTGCACGGAGCGCCCGCGTCCGCACTCCACAGCACCTTGTCACTTGCCGGCGCCATGACGGGCACAGCGCCCACCGGAGCGCCCGCTGCCGCAGTGCTTGCATAGCCAGCCCATGCGGTGTAGGAATCATTAAAGGTCGATTCGGCAGCATCTGCGCCCCGCGCTACAACAGGAGAGGCAAAACCAGCCATCAAAAGCACCACGGCAGCAAGGGCATAAGCCCACATGCGCAACGTCGCTCGAAGCGAACCCGCATCGCACGCGCCCAATCTGCTGGCACTCTGGAACAATCGCATCAATAAACTCCTCCGGCGGGACCATGCATCCCGTGTCACCTTCGCTTTCGCTATTGTAACGGCTCTCAAAACGCCCCACGCCGCCATGCGCAAACCCCATAACGCATGCCCAACGCGCATCTTTGCTGTGCTCTTGATGCCATGTGTCATCCGCACGCCATTCACGCCCCCGCCTGCGGTATCATCAAAACCTGCCGCGGCAGCAAATGCCGCCGCGCAGTACATACCAAACAACCCGGGAGAAGCATGGACGCAACCGCCATCATCCTCGCCGCCGGCGAGGGCACACGCATGAAGTCCAACCATGCCAAGGTATCGCATAAGATCCTTGGCAAGCCGATGATCAACTGGATCGTCGACGCTACGATCGCCGCAGGCTGCAGCCGCGTGATCGTTGTCGTGGGAAGCCATGCAGACGAAGTGCGCGCGCTTCTCCAAGACACATATGCCAACTCCCCCATCACCGTCGAGACGGTTGAGCAGGTCGAACGCCTGGGTACCGGCCACGCCGTAAAGGTGGCCATCGAGGCTTGCGGCATCGAGAACGGTCCCGTTGTGGTGCTCAATGGCGACCTGCCGCTCATTCAGGCAGACACGGTAGCCAAGTTCGCACAAACCGTAGATGGCGGCACCTACGCCGCAGCCGCCCTCACCTTCACGCCGCCCGAGCCCTTTGGCTACGGACGCATCGAGCTTGACGAAGCCGGCTCCATCGCCCGCATCATCGAGCAGAAGGATTGCACGCCCGAGCAGTCCGAGACGCTCCTTGAGTGCAACGCCGGCTGCTACGCCTTCGATGGCGCCCAGCTTAAGCAGCATATCGGCGAAATCACCAACGACAACGCACAGAGCGAATACTACCTGCCCGACATGCTCGAGATTCTCAAAAGCGCGGGCCAGGCTGTCACCATCTTCCATTGCGATGACTACCGCGACGGTCTGGGCGTGAACTCACGCGCTCAGCTCGCTGAGCTCACCGCCATCGCACGCGACCGCATCAATGCCCACTGGATGGCAGAGGGCGTCACGTTCCTCGACCCCACGCAGGCATGGATCGGCCCCGACGCAACCATTGGCCGCGATACCATCGTATGGCCGCAAACGCACCTAATTGGCAACACCCACGCGGGCGAGAACTGCCAGCTGGGCCCCAACAGCCGTCTTACCGATACCCAGGTGGGTAACGACTGCGTGGTCGACGAGACCGTCTCCATCGAGGCCGTCCTCGAGAACAACGTCAACTGCGGCCCGCGCGCCTATCTGCGTCCGGGCACTCACATGCTCGACGGCTCTAAGGCCGGCACGCACGTGGAGATCAAGAAGTCCACCATCGGCCGCGGCTCCAAGGTTCCGCACCTCTCCTATATCGGTGACACCACCATGGGCGAGGGCGTGAACGTGGGCGCCGGCTCTATCACATGCAATTACGATGGCAAACATAAAAATCCGACCACCATTGGCGACCGAACCTTCATCGGTTCCGATACTATGATGGTGGCTCCCGTTAATATCGGATCCGACGCCGTAACGGGCGCCGGCGGAACCATTACCAAGGATGTCCCTGATGGCGCGCTTGCTCTCGAGCGCACCAAGCAGTGCATCATAGAGGGCTGGGGCACGCGCCACAACGCGGGCAACTAGCTCAACGACAAGGGTCAAGTACGTACTAAGGAGTAGGGGCAGATGCCAACTAACGATCCCACCAAAAGGCGGGCGATCTACAAGACCATGCGCGTGTATTCCGGTTCTTCCAACCGTCCGCTCGCGCAGAAAATCGCTGACATCCTGGGGGTCGAGCTTTCCGGCCTCGCTCTTGAGCAGTTTGCCAATGGCGAGATCTACGCTCGTTACGAGGAGACTGTCCGCGGCGCCGATGTCTTCCTGATCCAGTCCATCGCCGGCGAGAACGTCAACGACATGCTCATGGAGGTGCTGGTAGCTGCCGACGCCGCCAAGCGCGCTTCCGCCCGTTCCATCACCGCCGTCATCACGCACTACGGCTATGCTCGCCAGGACCGCAAAGCCGCTCCCCGCGAGCCCATCACCGCTCGTCTGGTCGCCGACCTGCTCGAGTGCTCTGGCGTGAACAACATCATCACGCTCGACCTGCACCAGGGCCAGATCGTGGGCTTCTTTGACGTCCCGGTCAACCACCTTTCCGCCCTGCCACTGTTCGCCGATTACTACAATGCCATGAACCTCGACAAGGAGAACCTCGTTGTCGTGTCCCCCGACGTGGGCCGTGCCAAGGCAGCCAAGAAGCTGTCCGATATGCTCGACTGCGACCTCGCGATCGCCCACAAGGGTCGCCCGCACCACAACCAGGCCGAGGTCATGGGCATCATCGGTGACATCAAGGGCAAGACCTGCATCATCAACGACGACATGATCGATACCGCAGGCACCCTGTGCGCCAACGTCCGCGAGCTCAAGGCCCTGGGCGCCGGCGACATCTACGTGTGCGCCACCCACGGCATCTTCTCGGGCAAGGCCATTGAGCGCCTGAACGACGCCCCCATCATGGAGTGCGTGGTCACCGACGCCATCCCCGTCGAGGTTGGCGGCAAGATTAAGACCATCACCGTGGCCGACGAGTTTGCCAGCGCTATCGCCGCTGTGTATAACGAGGAGTCCGTGTCCCGCCTCATCGGCGGCGACTTTGCCATGTAAGCCTTTGGGCATAGCAAGTAATGCGGGGCGCATCTCAATTGAGGTGCGCCCCGCTTTTTGTTCTGTGTAAGAACGAGAACTTGTCCTTAGAGCAATGTGCGGCATTCTAAGGACAAGTGAAGGCCAAAACTTGTCCTTGGAATTTCAGTGGACGCTCTAAGGACGACTTCTCGCAATGAGAGAGCTCGACTCTCGTCGAAATCTCTTCGCGACCAATCGGGACGCTCGGACCCGAACTACTCCACGACCTCGGCCAAAAAGACGTTGAGGGTATCGACCTCGGGGCAGCAGAATTTGGCCGTACCGGCCTTGTTGCCGGGAACGGTACCGCCGTAGCGAAGGATATCGATATAGGGAAATCCTACATGGCAGGCCATGGGGCAGAGCTTGCCGCGATCGCGGTCGAAGTCAAAGACGTCGCCCGGCTTGTGGCCATGATGGCATCGGCACTTCCCCAGCTGGTCCACGCAGGTAACGCGGATGCGTGGGCGCTTGCCACGCGGCGCACCAGCGGGCTTGAGGCTCATGCCGCCCTCAGTCATCGCCTCGCTCGTCACGCTACTCACCGTCGATCACGTCAAGGCAGGCTTCGATAGGCATGCCCGCAGACTTATCCTCTTGATCGGCATTGCGAGCGATGAGCTCGCGCACCACGCGCGCGGCGTCGGCAGAAGCGCGCTCCAATGACCATCCATGCATCACGCGGCCCAGCAACACGCTGGAAAACGTATCGCCGGTACCCGGGAAGTACACAGGCAGCATGTCGATAGGCACCGTGAAATACTCGCCAGTCGTATGGTCAAAGCCCGCGATGACATCTGCCCCGTCGACCTTGCAGCTCGTGATGACCACCGACTTAGCGCCCAGGTTGCGCACAGCATCGACCAATGCACGGGCCGTCTCGGAAGTAAGTCCATTCTCCATGGGCGTCTCGGTAAGCAAGCAGGCCTCGGTATAGTTGGGCACCGCGCAGTCCGCGCATTCTACCAAGCTTCGCATAAGGCCGATCGTGGACTCCGGTACGCCGGCATATAGCTTGCCGTTGTCGGCCATGATGGGGTCGACAAACACCTTAGTGCCCGTCTTTGCACGGCGATGGCAAAAATCGGAGACGATGCGCGCCTCTTCCTCCGTAACGATAAAACCGGTGGAGATGGCATCGAACTCAAAGCCCAGCTCTTCCCAGATAGCAAGGCTTTCGCGCACATATTCCGTAGTGTCGTGAATATAGAACTTGGGATAATTGAGCGTATCGGACACCAGGGCCGTAGGCAGGTTATGAATGCGGTAGCCCATATGCGAAAGCACGGGTAGCATGGCCGAAAGCGCCACCTTGCCATAGCCGCACATGTCATTGATCAGCAAAAGTTGCTGGGTGTTTTTCATCTGGTCCCCTTAGCGATTCGAGCGTCCACACGGCGCCGCGATTGCCCCAGTGTAGCGCAGAGACGCATAAGGGACATCCATCCGCTAGACTCTCGATAGAATTGTTTACCTGTGGGCCACCCGCACAAAGCCGTGCGCTCAAACGCTTTGCAACCGATACCCCAAGGAGTTCCTATGCAGCCGCATCGCGTCCTTTTGAGCATGGCCGCACAGGTCATCACCCCGATCCTCTCCGGCGTGGTCATGGACGTCAACCCTGCCATGCTCTTTGCCTACATCACGGGCATGGGTGTGCTCATGGGCCTCTCCGTGGCCGGTGCCAAGCACGGCGACGCCATCCTCATTGACGAGGTCGTCCGCCGCGAGGAGGCGGCCGAGGCCGAGCAGGGCGGGTGCCGGCGCCCTTGCCGCCGGCGGTCGCGGCTCCGGACAGCGTACATAAAGATGGGCCAGACCCCCGAATCCGCCCGATTTGGGGGTCTTTCTCGTCAAAATGTACGCTAAATCCATGATATATTGGGGCATTCTGCTCGAATGCACGAAGGAAGGGGTGACGATGCCTGCTCACGAGAAGCGCGTCTTGTCGCTTGACGGCCTGCGAGGGCTTGGGGCGCTGATGGTGTTCCTGTACCACGTCGACATCATGGTCAAGCCGTTTGGCGCGGGGGGGGTCCGAGCCTCTTCCCTGGCACCGCGTCGGTTATGGT